>Ga0308165_1004138_pt1 | contig 14672 bp, 15 predicted proteins | sample PhyWR2_FD_201032 | JGI IMG/M metagenome (GOLD analysis project Ga0308165, IMG submission 201032) | Phyllosphere microbial communities from UC Gill Tract Community Farm, Albany, California, United States - DLSLW.R2 | ecosystem: Host-associated > Plants > Phyllosphere > Unclassified | place: USA...
CCCTTTGCGGTGCGGTACTTCAAAACGGCCTACCAACTCCGCTACAAAATGTTGACTTTCGGCCGCACTGCCCCCGTTTCCGCAAACAAGAATTTTATGACCTGCTTTTAATGCCCTGCTCATCATTTCGCCAGCCAATGCAACTTTTGTACTTAACAATCTGGAACTGCGCTCAAAAGTTTTGGCTCCTTCTTCAAAAGCTTGTTGTATCATTTCGAACTCCTGCTGCTGCATTTTATGTTGATTGGCGTGAATGCCCTGATAGCAATCGTGCAGTTGCAAGGCGATTTTTTTCCAGGTAAAATTTTCCTGTACATGCCGGATGGCATTATCCGACATTTCATTGAGTAAAGCTGAGTCAGACAACAACTGTTCTATTTTTTTTGCCAGTAGTTCAGGCTGCTTTGGCGGAACCAAATAGCCCGTATGGCCATCTTTAACGGTAAATTTAATGCCACCTACGGCCGATCCGATAACAGGGGTGCCACAGGCCATGGCTTCAATTGGGGTAATGCCAAATGGCTCATACCATGGTGTAGTAATGAAAATGTCGGCCGCACTATAGTAATACCTTAACAATCCGCGGTTTTTCTGTCCAACAAAATCAACTGAACCTTCAATACCATGCTGCCTGGCTAATGCTTTCAATCTTTCCAGTTCGGGATCTTTACCTAGTGAATCCTGTTCGCCGCCCACAATTATCAGGCGCAATTTATGGTCGGTTTTAACTTTTGCAAAAGCCTGGATTACGTTGTCGATACCTTTACGCTTAACCATTCTGCCCAGCTGTAGCACTATTTTTTCTTCTTCATCTATTTCGAGCAGTGTTTTCGCCGTAGGCTTTGCAATTGGGTAGAAATCGTCAGGACTGAAACCACAAGGAATCATCACCATTTTTTCGGGATCAGCACGGTAATAAGTGCGTAGATCTTCTTCATCCTGTGGGCATTCTGCAATGATCTTGTCGGCCTGCTGCACAATAGCACGTTCAATATCAACACGCTCAGGCGGGAAACGGTCCATTTCCTTCTGATGGATTTTTCTGATATGGCCAAGCGCATGGAAGGTAATTACAAATGGGATATCCAGCCGTTCCTTCAGTTCCATGGCCACCAGTCCCGACATCCAGAAATTGGCATGGATAAGCCGGTACGATATTTTGTTGCGCTTGATGAAATATTCCATCTCCTTCCGGAAATCCTTCATATAGGGTAGCAAGTCTTCCTTATCAATTTGCTCTTTAGGGCCTGCATCTACTAAGATGACACGTACATTCGGACAAAAAGTATTTACTTCTTTGGAAACGATGTTTTCCCTGCGTGTAAAAATGTCTACCTGATAGCCCTGCTCGCCCAGCTGCCTTGCAATTTCTGCAACATAAACATTTTGGCCGCCATTATCTTTTCCCCCAAGTAGGGCAAGGGGTGAAGCATGTTCACTTATAAATGCAATTCTGTTAGTCATAGGTATAGTTTTAGATGTGATTAGTTTTTTCTATAAGCTTCTTCGCCCTTACTTTTTCAAATAGCGTACGCCATTCGCGGGTAAACCTTTCAATACCAAAGCGTTCTTCTGCAGTTTTACGTGCATTGTTGCCCATGTTTTTGGCAAGCTCGGGGTTTTCCAGTAGCAATTCCATATCTCTTTTTAACATCTCAATATCAGTACGGACAAACCCCGAATAACCGTTTTTTATAGTAACCGACATTTCTGTAGTGGCAAGGCCGATGATTGGCATACCCTGCATCATTGCCTCACATACTGCCAGGCCAAGGCTGGTATAGCGGATGGGATTAAAAAAGAAACGGTAATTGGAAATAAACTCAGGAAGCTGCGGATGAAGCACTTCACCGATCCCATATGCTGCAGCACCCATACCCACCAGATCGAGCGGTATGGTTTTACTTAATTCTTCAAAAATATCGAAGCCTAACAAGCGGCCGCGGGCAGGTAAGTTATTAATTACTACAATTCCACGTTCAAGGCTGCCTTTATAAAGGTGCTTACTGCTTGTTACGCCATGTTCAATTACCAGCGTTTGCAATCCGGGGCTATGCCACATTAAACTGTTAAAATGGGTAACGTGTACTAGCGTAACAGATGGGTCGGTTACCGGATGCCGCGCGTCGGTAGGATGGTCCCACGGTGGATCGTGCTCCAGGTATATTTTTGGCAGGCTGCGTTGCGCTTCAGAAAGTACCTCAAATTGATCCCTTAGGTAATTTTCATCAGTTTGAAACAAGATGATGTCGAAATCCAGCTCTCGTACTTGTGCCGCCGGCACTTCTATTACATTGCTACCAAATGGAAAAGTTTCTCCACGGCCAACATAACCCTCACTCTTAGTTTCATTTACAGGAATATAAATATCATAATCCCCTTGTGAAAGGTAAAATAGGTAACTGCCATGGATGTGCCATGTGAAAATTTTTATCCTGTTGGTATCTTGCATAATTATGGTCTATTTTGATTGCTTTTTTAACACCCAAAATGATCGTCTTAAGGGTTTATGCTTAAATAACTGCACTTCTTGTTGTATTGTTCGTTGTGCAAATACCTGTTTTAGCCCGGAAAAATACCTGTATGTGTTGCTTGTAAACCCTTGTTTAGAACAGTTTTGCGTCGCGGTTTTACGCATATTGTAGCGCGTTCATGTAATGCAATACACCGGAATAATGCTATTGAAGAATTAGATAAAGGGATGCCAAAATTTACTCAAACGTTGAATAAGTGCAGCAAGGCATAAAAAAGGTATTTCAATTGGTTAGAATTGATAAAATGATCGGAATTTATGGCTGATCGTTCATCTCTATTTACTTTTTGTAAGATTTTGTATTTCCTCCTGTTTTGAGGGGTTAACTACCCGAAAAAAGGCTGCGGTAAACCGCATTGTTGCTTTTATGGGCCATTAAAGGCATTATTGATTATTGAATAGTTAATTGAGCTGTGGGCAAGGGTGCCGATGTTTGAAAAAAATATTAAATTGTAATTGAAGCGCCTGACGGATTATAACGTTTCCCTGATTTAATGGAAATTTCAAAACTATTGACTCATCTCGCTAATCGATCGCACAGATTATTCTTCATATTTGATATGAAACAAGACCGGTTTGTTTATATGAACCCTTCGTGCCTTAATTTTTTTGGACTGGAATCAATAGAGATAAGATCTAAATTTTTATTGCATATGGTACATCCTGAAGACAGGCGCTATGTACTTTTTAAATTAAAAGAGTGTAATGATGGAAAAGGTGTAAGTGATGTTGAATGCAGAATACAACGTGGAAAAAATGAACGTTGGTTAAATACCACTCCTTATTTATTTAATGATGATGGCGAACATCTTTTAATCGGTACTGCCGAAGATATTACCAACTATAAAGCAAATGCAGATACGCTAAACAACCATAACAGCAAAAAAAACTCCATATTAAATATTCTGGCACACGATCTTGCCGGCCCTATCGGGGCGATTGGAAATATTTCGGATATGCTTGCAAAAGATGCCAAAAGATCTGAAGATCCTGCCCTTAGCCGTTATCTTGCCCTAATTGACAGGATTACCAAAAAAAGCCTGAAACTGATCCGTGATTTCCTAAATCAGGAATTTTTGGAAAGTGCAGGTGTAGAGCTGGTGAAGAAGAGGGTAGAGCTGGTGAGCAAAATTTCTATGGCCACTCAAGAATATTTCGATATGATGGAAGGGTTAAGGGTAAAGTTTTCGTGCCACTCGAATAAAGAACGGATTTTTGCTGAAATTGATGAAGATAAATTTATGCAGGTAATTAATAATCTGGTTTCCAACTCATTAAAGTTTACACCTAAAGATGGTTTTATTGAAATTTACATCCAGGACAATAAAAAGCAGGTATTGGTTACGGTAAGTGATAACGGCATTGGAATTCCGCGGAAATACCACGAAAAACTTTTTGATAAATTTACCGAAGCCCGCAGGAGCGGATTAAAGGGTGAACAATCTACAGGCCTTGGTATGTCCATCATCAAAACAATTGTAGAATGGCACAAAGGAAGAATCTGGTTTGAAAGTGAAGAAAATAATGGAACAAAATTTTATATTGAACTTCCAAAAGCCTGATGCATATTCGATAAGCAATCAAGCATGGAAATTCAATATATGGTATTAAATGGTTATCCTTCCGCCGGTTACCGGGATGGTTGCCCCTGCAATATAACTGGCTTCCTGCGAGGCTAAAAATACGTAGGCTGGTGCTACTTCGACGGGCTGGCCGGCCCTACCCATTGGGGTATCTTTACCAAACTCCTCATGGTTTGGAATTGTTGAAGGGATCAACGGTGTCCATATTGGTCCGGGTGCAACCGCATTTACCCTGATTCCTTTACCTTTTAATAAAAGTATCTGGCTCAGGTTGGCTGTAAAGTTCTGAATTGCTCCTTTTGTTGCCGCATAGGGCAATAATTGCTCGCTCGGAGAATAAGCGTTTACAGATGTGGTGTTGATGATACTGCTGCCAGGTTTAAGATGGGGTTCTGCAGCTTTGCACATGTAAAACATTGCCGTAATGTTGGTGCGGAAAGTTTTGTCCCATTCTTCAGCGGTAATATCACTTAATTCTGCCCGTGCCATTTGAAAGGCTGCATTGTTAACCAGAATATCGATTCCACCCAGTTCTTTAACGGCCGTATCTATAATATGTTGGCAATGTTCTTCCTCTTGAATATCTCCCTTGACCAAAACCGATTTCCGGCCAGCTTTTTCAACCAATTCAGCGGTCACCTTTGCATCTTCATCTTCTAAATCATCCAGATAACTGATTAATACATCGGCACCCTCTCTGGCAAATGCAATTGCTACTGCCCGCCCGATGCCCGAATCGCCGCCGGTAATAATCGCTTTTTTTCCTTCAAGCTTACCACTGCCTTTATATGATTCCTCTCCGTGATCTGCTTTAGGTTCGAGCTCACTTTCTGTTCCAGGTACTGGCTGATCCTGGTGTGGAAATGGCGGGTTTGGATATTTTTCTGTTGGATTATCTGATAATTGCTGATTGTTTTCCATAATTTAATGTACTAAGGTTAAATGTTGTTTAAGGTTTAACAGCCCCTGATGGTGTGGAGTTTTTTGTTTTTTTTAAAATAAGTATAAATCACTTCTTAGGTATTAATACGGTTTTGATGTGAACGAACTTGAAATAGCAGATCTAATAAAAACTATGTATATAGTCGTCCATAATGTAAAATTGAAGCAGAATTTACATCAATAAAATATTGAAAAAGAAAAGCCCAATAATGGGCTTTTCTTTAAAATGGTGGAGTTGTTTTACGCGTGGTATCCCTTTTAAGGGTATCGCGCTTACTGCTGTCTTTTTTAGACGGCCACTGTTTGCTTTTAGCAGGTTTAGTTTTCTCCGTTTTCTTTTTTGTAGTGTCCTGACGGGTTTGTGCAATTGAGGCCACACTGATCGTAAGTGCAAGCATCATCATCATAAGTTTTTTCATAAGTATTGGGTTTTTGTTAATACCACTTATAAAACAATAGTTCTTTTGTTAAAGTTTAGTGTTTTTAGCAAAGCTTATATCCATCTTCCGCCAGGTAGGTAGCAATTATTATTTTGTAGATATAAATAACCTGTCAGATAATTTGCGATATCTTTTTTCAAACCTTCGCTGTTTTCACTTTGTTTTATAAGTGTTAAACCAAATTGCTCTTGCTTGCAATAATTTGTGCCGGCTACAGCTGTATCACAATTACTATTATTACTTAATGAAAACCGCTAAAAAATTAAGCTTTTGTTTATTGCTAACCATTGCACCGCTTATATATAGTTGCAAGCACGATGAATCGGAATTTGCCATGCGCGATGATCAGTTTATTGATTCCGTTTATCCGGAAATGCGTTACCAGCAACAATTGAATCTCGAATTGCAAAAAATCCCAAACCGGAAAGATATCAATAGCTTGGGGTATAAAAGAGCAACAGATAGTGAAGCCTATTTTAAAGAGTTAGCTGCAAACGCAAATATTCAGGAACAGCCTCCGCTTCAGCAAGAACATATTCAAAAACTTAATCTTCTTCGCAATCAGGATTCGGTAAGGTTAGCCGATTTAAAAATATTACTAATTGATTCTGACCAAAAAATTATAGGCTATCATGTAAAGGCAACGGGTTCTACCGGTTTGGAGAATGCAGATTTAAGAGTTTGGGCCGAAAAAAAGCTGCATTACTGGACAACAGATTTAAATGAATTGCAATTATTAAAATGACATTTTAAAATTTCCACTACAAATCGTTTAGTAAACCAAAATAGAATATCATCATAATGGAAACTTAACGTAATGTTATCATGTTGAGCCTGCTGAAACACTTTAAAGCATTTTTAACTAAGTTTTTCGACAGGCTCAGGATGATAGATCATTTTTGACAATATAGTACGCTTTTAACTTAAGGCTATATTATTCGTTGGATTTTTATCAAGCAATTGACGGATTTTTTCAAGCAGTGCAAAAATATCAAAGGGTTTTATCACAAATTCTTCTGCCTTGCAACCGCTGTTCATGCGTTGCAGATCGGCATGTGCACTCATCATAATTACAGGTGTGTTACTGGTATTTGGTGTCGATTTTAGCAGTCTGCAAACTTCCAGTCCGTTACCATCAGGGAGCATCACATCCAAAATAAAAAGATCTGGTTCTGAGTCTTTTTTAGTAAGAAAATTATTCACTGTGCTATAGCATTCTACCTGGTAGCCTTCCTCTGTGAGAAGAAAATTTAATATATCCCGTATGCCTTCATCATCTTCAAGAATTCCGATTAATTTGTTCATATTGAAATTATAGTGTTTTGTATGGGATTTGTGTGATTAGATAAGAAATGCCTGTTGATACTATTCATCATCAGTAGGTTTATCTTTTGTACCATCCTCATATCTTTCTTTTCCTGTTTTGTCATCATGTACAATAAGTGATTCAGGAGCTGCTGCGGTTGGATTAGATCCGGTACCCGAAGTTTTTGGTACACTTAAAAGATCATTGTTATTGCGCTCAGGAGTAATTTCTACAGCATCATTGCCAAGTGCAATCTGGCTTAACTGGTCGGGATCTTTTCTCCCGTTATTTTGCTCGGTTTGTTCTTCGTTATAATCTGTATCTGCCATATCTATACTTTTAAAAGATAACAATGAAAAAAAGACTAAAGTTTTATGCTTGAGAAAAAAGGGGATGGATGTTTCATCATTCATCTCAAAACTAGTGCTTGGAAAAAGATATATCTATAATTCTTGTTCTTTTTTTCGGGAAAAACCTTATATTAAATCATGCTTAATTATTTAGAAATGTCTTCCGAATACCCACTTAATTCTTATATACGTAAGTTTTGGATTCTTGATAATTCTACATCAGGGTTGGTTGCAACAACGAAACACGCACTTCCAAATACCTGTTTTACAATTGCAATCATATGTGGAAGCGGATTAATGGTAGATTTTTTAAATAATGCTGTTGCTATGGCTAAGGGGAGCTATTTGGTAGGGGAGATCACAACAACGGCTAGTATAACTGTGTTGCCATACACCAAAGCCTTTATGGTTCAGCTTAATCCTTGGGCCGCTACTTTATTGAGCAATTGTTCGTTCCATGAGCTAAAAAATCAATTCGCTGCCATAGCAGATATCAATAGAAATCTGGCACAATCTTTAAGCAAAATTAATGTGCTAGACAATGATGGGACAAAAAGGCAAATTCTAAATTCACTTGAACTGTATCTGTATCCTACAACAGCATCTATATTTATTGCAGGTTGCTTTAATTTTTTCGATTCCCAATGCACATTAGTTCCCTTAAAGATAGCTGACCTATCCAAACATACAGGATATACTGTTAGGGGGATAGAAAAAAAATTCCGTCGGCATGTTGGCCTTACCCCAAAGCAGGCTTTTAGTATATTAAAAGTTAGGTCGGTCGTAAACGAATTGATTTCGTCAAGAGGAAATCTGTCTTTAGCGGCGTTAGCATATAAGTACGGCTATACCGATCAGTCTCACTTCATCAAATCTTATTTTTCTATTATGGACAGTTTACCCTCCAAATTCGATGAGGTAAAGTATTTACTACCATTGCTAACCTGATTGTTCGCTTTTATACAATTTATTGAGATTTGATTAGACTAGCTTTGAGATTATTATATTCAAAGAGAAAATGAAAAATATTAATAGAGTCGTATGTTCCCTGTTCATAATTTTATGTTTTTGTACAATCCATGCAACAGCACAGCTTGATAATAGGCAGATAACTCAAGATCTGCATTATGCCATTAAAAAAGCAAATTTGCCAGGAATGGCTGTTGTTTTGGTTGATGATAAACATATTATTTACAAGCACTGCTTTGGTGAAGCTGATATAGGAGCTGGGAAACCTTACTCATTGCGTACAACTCAAGAAATTGGGTCTGTTAGTAAAATGATATTGTCTGTGGCATTGATGAAAGCTATCGAACTTGGCTATTTTAAACTTGATACAGACATTAACTCAATACTTCCTTTCAAAGTTGTTAACCCATATGAACCTAACCATCCAATTACAATAAGAGAACTCGCTACACATACTTCGGGTATTGTTGATAATCCACGGGTTTATATTAATACATACCGGTTCAATATAGGCCTTAGACCATCCAACCCGGCATATCTAGAACCATTGCAAGCGCTGGGATATAAAAAGGCGCTTGCAGATACCACCCTAAGTGAATTTTGTTTTAACTATTTGGCGGAAAAAGGGACATATTTTAGTGCTGAAAACTTTGTGAAAACCACATCAGGAAGAACCTCATCTTACAGCAACATAGCAACTGCCTTAATTGCCTATTTAATAGAAATTAAGTCTGGTACTACTTACAGCATTTTTACTGCCACGCACATATTTAAACCGTTGCATATGAATCATTCAGCATGGTTTTTGGCTGATTTAAAATTAGATAAGCTAGCACAGCTCTACTACAATAATGAAGTGAATTTTCCCTTATATGACCTAATAACCTATCCCGATGGTGGGTTAAAGACCAATGCTATGGATTTAAGTAAATTTTTAGTTGACATGATCAAAGGTTTATCAGGTAAATCTGCTATTTTGCAAAAGGAGTCATTCAAAATAATGTTTACACCACAATTTTCCAGTAGTAATACACCGACAAAATTAAGTTTAGCTAAAAGAAATAAAGGTATTTTATGGAATTTGTATAATAATGGTACTATCGGTCATGACGGAGATGATCCTGGGGTTAGTTCGTTCCTTGCATTTAATCCTTCAACAGGCTTAGGAGGATTCTTTTTGTGTAATAAGTATATGGATGATAAAAGCACAATCACTGATATAATTACCAAAGCCTTATCAAGAAAAGTTTACGGAAATAGCAACTAATATAAAATTCATGTTGTAGGTGATATAGACTAAAGTCCCATCTATTGGAAGTTTACTTTAATAATATTAACAAAGCCAGTAGGTTATCTCATGTACTGCTACATTTATGATGTTTTTTCTAAAATGAAAAGAATCCAGTAAAGCATAGGCTGATTGCACAGAATGCATCAATCAATTGTTGGGAATCCCGGCATTTTATGCAAGTTGCACAATATTACTTCTCCTGATGCGTCTTTAATGTTTATGATTATTCTAAAGATCAACTACTAAAAAAGATTGCTAATGAAAATATTCATAACATGCCTGCTAATATCCATTATAGGAATACAGGCGCAAGCACAAACAGTTAAAAATGAGCTTTATAAGATACACAAGCTAGTGCAGCAAAGCTTATCGTCAGAGGGAAAATATACCGTCTACGGTAACACAAAAAAAAATATAATCCGAAATTTCGATTTTAAAAATCCAGATGGTATCGATACATCTGCGTCAAATATCTGGAAAAGGGCTGAATGGAAAAATTTTCTGAACAGCGTTGATACTTCGGCCGTTCCGAACTATTCCTTGTCTACGGCTGGTAAACCATGGTTTAAAAACAAAGGAAAGGTGAAACGTACTTTAATCTTCGCGCCAATTATGTTGAGTGCTGATGGCAATTTAGCAGTTTCAATACTGAAATTAGCCGATACAGGTGGTGGATCATCATCCAGTATAGTTTATTTCTTACAGAAAGAGAATGGGAAATGGATAATAAAGCAGGATAGATTGATTTCAATAACCGATTTCTCATAAAAAATCTACTTATTAAGTAAACAAATGAGCGGTTATAATACCGCTCATTTTTTAACCATATTTTAAAATACACAGGTGCACCAGGTAAATCGAATTACAAACAGATAAGAACTCTCAATAATAAACAGCACGCAATGAATTAAAACTTTCTTTTTAAAAAAAAATAAATGTTTTTTTTCAGTTAAAATGGGCATTTTCTCTTTCTTGAATTAGAAATTTTATAAAAGTTGCCCCTAATTTTCCCTCATTTCAATATCCAAGGAAACTACTTATTGCTCATGCGGTTAACACGTCTTTTTATCCACAGCCAGTATTTATAAAACTTTTTATCGGGCGATTGGATTAAACCTTATATAACATTCATCAGATTAAAAGTGGTAATCAGTTAAGGCTGTTCCACTATAATCAGCAGCGTTAAATGAAGACAAGAGTTTACCCAAACGGAACAGCATGAAACAAAATGCAATAAGACAAGCTGGATATATTGAAAAACCAGAATATCAACGGAGGCCGCCAAAACGGTTGTTGATTATAGAAGACGATGCTGCACTTTCAGAAGTACTGGCCAATATTTTTACCGATTTGGGATTTTACTGCGGTTTTGAGGCAGACGCACCCGATATTAGCCATATTGAGGCATTTAATCCCGATCTTATTTTGGTTGATTATCATTTGCCAAAAGTAAACGGAGCCGAAATTTGCGAAGCTGTTAAGCAAAATATAAATTTAGCCCAGGTTCCTGTAATTGTAATTTCTGCTTACAGTAAAATCATTCTCAACCTGGACGGCAGCTCATTTGATTATTTTATTGAGAAACCCTTCAGCATAGAAGAAATAATGATGCCTATAAAACGCTTATTGGCCTCCAGAAAAAAGGTTAAAGTGAAGTAATAGGCGTAATTATTAAAAACACTTAGCCTGCACAGAATGAAAATTGGATGAGGGCAGATTTGACTTAATTCTCAAGTCCTTTTTTGCTTTCGGGTATGCCAAATAGTGGATATTCCATTATAGGTACCGCATTCGGATATTCCCTGCGGTCAACAATTTTTCCATCATTCGTTAGTCCGCCAAAGCCACTCATGTAAATTAAACGCCTGTTAAGAAGCAGTTCCAATTTCTCTTTCTTTTCCACCATTGTCATGTATCTTAAAATTAGATACGTAAAACACAAAATGGTGGATTTCAATATTTTTTATTAGCTAATAAAACCGTTTATAACCGCAAAGCGTATAAGAGCTGCCGTATTTTTTGCTCCGGTTTTATCAATAAGTGCCTGCCGGTGGCCCTCAATCGTTCTTTTACTCAAAAAAAGCTTGTCGGCCATTTCGGTATTGGTAAATCCTTCAGCTATAAGGTGCAGCACTTCCATTTCCCGAAGTGAAAAATCTATATTCTGCCCAACTGCGTTAGCTTGTTGCAGCGGATTAGAAGTTAGCTTATCGAGCAGTTTTTCCGACAGTTCTGCACACAGGTACCTGCCACCGCTGCTTACATAACGCAATGCAAAATTAAGCTCTTCCTCGCTAATGTTTTTTAATAAATAACCGCGGGCACCTTCAATAAATGCCTGTGCAATGTATTTTTCACTATCCAGCATCGAAAGCATCATTACCTGTGTAGCCGGACTAACAGTTTTAAGCTCGCCAATTAATGTAATACCATCCATTTCCGGCATGTTGATATCTGTAAGTACAACATCTGCCTCTCCACCTTCTTTGAAGTATTTAAGCACTTCAATTCCGTTGTTTGCTTCGGCCACAACAGTTATTTCTCCTTGTGATTCCAAAAGCATTTTAATGCCATTCCGGACGATTTTGTGATCTTCTGCGAGTATTATTTTCAAAGTTGCTTTTTTTAAATTGTTCAATTTTTTGTACGGTCTTTGGCCACTTTTTGCATAATATCCTTTAACCTGTCTATATGCTCACGGAGTTGCCTGTCACGTTCTTCCCATTCAGGGCTGTTACCACCATTACGCATCGTGTTTTTAAAGTTTCTCCGCTCTTCCATCATCCTGATGGCTACCCAAAGTGTTTCTTCAGTTTTATCGGCATATTCATCATCCAAAAATTGCTCGCCAAACGCATGCCCGGTAAAGCAGCGGTAGTGCTTAATGCCATTTGAATCTTCTACCTCCGTGAGTACACCACCACAATCAGGGCAGGTAAATGGCGTAAGCTTTCCAAGCTGTGAATTGGTTGGTAAACTTGTAGACATCCTCATGGTGATTTCTGCCTCTAGTTTTACTTCATCAGGTACGGGTGCAATATCACATTCATTTCTCGAATACAGATCGCTGAGGATATAGCCCATTTCTTCAATCTGCACCCGGTAATCAACCTCCATATTGCTGAGCACATTGTTTGGCATATCAGGAAATTCTGCCCCCTCGGGTTCCTGTACAATGCAGCGGCCGCCACATTTTTTTATTGCGGCCATTCCAGAGGTTCCGTCATCTAAAAGACCTGTAAGGATAATGCCTGTTACACACGAATCGTATGCTGCTGCGGCAGTGCGGAAAAGCACATCGATGGAAGGCCGCCAGTGGTTTTCTCTTGCGCCACGTTTAATCAATATCTCATCTTTTTGCAACATCATGTGTGCATCAGCAGGTGCCAGGTAAATCTGTTGGTTTTTTATTGGGGTACCATCTTCAGGCACAGAAATCGGAAAAGCCGAATTTTTGCCCAGCATGTTCAATACTACATCCAACATTGCTGCTTTTCCAAGATGGATCACCACAAATACTGCTGCATCCAATTGTGTAGGGAGTGTTGATAGTAATTTGGAAACAGCCGATAACCCTCCGGCAGAGGCACCTATGGTAATTATATTTGTAATTTTTTTTTGCATAATCAAAAGTCTTTTAATTCAGAGGGATTGAAAGTAATGCTGAAACAAGCTCCATTATTGTTATAAACCTTAAATGTGCCATTTAACATCGAAACCTTGTTTTTTATCCCCCTTAGGCCCGATCCGTTATGCAAATACTTTTCGCTTTTCAAGTCAATACCTTTACCGTTGTCACATACGGTTACATTTACTTTCTCCGCTTCCGAACAAACCGATATGGAGGCCTGTGTAGCACCAGAATATTTAATGCTGTTGTTAATGAGTTCCTGGATAATGCGGAAAGTGTATAACTGTACATCTTCTGGCAGCTTATCGGCATCAATATGGATCTGGTTATTAATTTTAAACGCACTGTTGCTCAACCGCTGAGACATTTCCCTGATGCCGGCGGTGAAACCAAAATCCCTAAGTACCGAAGGTGTAAGTTCGTAAGATAGGTCTCTGATCTCTTGTATAGCCTGGTCAATCAGTTTGGTTACATTACTCATTTCTGCCTTGAGCTGAGTGGTATCTGCCCTTTTAAGGTGGTTAATATTAAACCTGATGCCATACAACAACTGGCAAATACTATCGTGTAAGGCAGAACTGATTTTAGCCCGTTCTTTTTCCTGCGCTTCCAATACAGCCTGGCTTAACATTCTTTGTTGCAGGCGTTTATTTATTTCTTCCGCTTCGTGAGCACGTTTACGCTCGGTAATATCAAATAAAATACCAGTAAAATAACTGTCTTCTCCAGGTTTTGAAACCTCTCTACCTTTGGCCATAATGGTTTTAATAAGTCCATGGTTAAATTGTAGGCGAAATTCCATATCAATTTCACGTAAGGAACTGCCAGTTTCGCACAGCGATCTAATTTTATCCCTGTCTTCGCTGATGATCAGTTGCAACAGGCCATCTAAAGTATCATCGAAATCATTAGGGCCTATTGCAAGTATATTTTTGCTAAACTCATCGAAATAAACTTTTTTGCTTTCCGGCCAAATGCCCCAGGTTCCGGTAAAAGATGCTTCGAGAGTTTGGTTAAGGCGTTCTGTTGTTTCTTTGAGTAATTGTACAGCATTTTTTGAAGCTGTAATGTCTGTTACAGTAATATAATATTCGGTAACACCTGTTAATGAATTCTTTATTGCTGCACCACCAATTTGCACATGCACCACTTTTTCGTGTGCGTTGTACATAAGCGTTTCGTACATGCTGTTTGCTTCCTGGTTGTCAAGGCTGATCATAAAAGCATAAAAATGCTCCCTCACCTCAGGCATTAAACAAAATGAAAACTGTTTACCCAAAAGGGCATTATTTTTTAAGCAGAGCATGTCCATTCCCTTGCGGTTAACCTCAAGTATGGTCCCTTTGTTATCAAGAATAAAATAGCCTATTGGGGCGGCATCAAAAAAGCCTGTAAAACGCTCACGTTCAAGGTCAGTAGCACGGTAAGATTCGCGAAGCTCATCGTTCTGCATATCTACCTCTATCTCGTGGATCTCAAGTTCATTGAGCAGCACAGCCATTTCAGTATCTGCAGGTAATTTAGTACCGTTAAATACCCTCTCAGAGAGCAGTTCTTCCGCTTTTGTACGCAGTGCCGAAAGGATTACTTCTTTTGATGTTTTGTTCACTCTTTTTATTTTTCCCTA
>Ga0308165_1004140_pt1 | contig 14661 bp, 14 predicted proteins | sample PhyWR2_FD_201032 | JGI IMG/M metagenome (GOLD analysis project Ga0308165, IMG submission 201032) | Phyllosphere microbial communities from UC Gill Tract Community Farm, Albany, California, United States - DLSLW.R2 | ecosystem: Host-associated > Plants > Phyllosphere > Unclassified | place: USA...
TGGAAAAAGACGTGGTCAACGCCAAACGCCAGCTGGGGCTGGTACCGCAGGAGTTTAACTTCAATCCGTTTGAGACCGTTCAGCAGATTGTGGTTAACCAGGCGGGCTACTACGGCGTGGAGCGCAAAGAGGCGGTAGAGCGCAGCGAAAAGTACCTGAAACAGCTCGATCTGTGGGAAAAACGCAACGAACGTGCGCGCATGCTGTCCGGCGGCATGAAGCGCCGTCTGATGATCGCCCGCGCGCTGATGCACGAGCCAAAACTGCTGATCCTCGATGAGCCTACCGCCGGGGTGGATATCGAACTGCGCCGCTCAATGTGGGGCTTTTTGAAGGATTTAAACGACAAAGGCACCACCATCATCCTCACCACCCACTATCTGGAAGAGGCGGAGATGCTGTGTCGCAACATCGGCATCATTCAGCATGGCGGGCTGGTGGAAAACACCTCGATGAAAAACCTGCTCTCCAAGCTGAAATCGGAAACCTTTATTCTCGATCTGGCGGCGAAAAGCGCGCTGCCGAAGCTGGAAGGCTATCAGTATCGACTGGTGGATACCTCGACGCTGGAAGTGGAAGTGCTGCGCGAGCAGGGGATCAACAGCGTGTTCAGCCAGCTGAGCCAGCAGGGGATTCAGGTCCTGAGTATGCGTAACAAAGCTAACCGACTGGAAGAGCTGTTCGTCTCGCTGGTCCATGAAAAACAAGGAGATCGCGCATGACGCAGCTTTACTGGGTGGCGCTGAAAAGTATCTGGGCCAAAGAGATCAACCGCTTTATGCGCATCTGGATCCAGACCCTGGTGCCGCCGGTGATCACCATGACGCTCTACTTCATCATTTTCGGCAACCTGATTGGCTCGCGGATCGGCGAGATGCACGGCTTTAGCTATATGCAGTTTATCGTGCCGGGCCTGATCATGATGGCGGTGATCACCAACGCCTACGCCAACGTTGCCTCGTCGTTCTTCAGCGCCAAGTTCCAGCGCAACATTGAAGAGCTGCTGGTGGCGCCGGTGCCTACGCACGTGATTATCGCCGGTTACGTTGGCGGTGGGGTGGCGCGCGGACTGTGCGTCGGGGTGCTGGTGACGGCGATTTCGCTGTTCTTTGTGCCGTTCCAGGTGCATTCATGGCTGTTTGTCGGCCTGACGCTGCTGCTGACGGCGGTGCTGTTCTCGCTGGCCGGTCTGTTGAATGCGGTGTTCGCCAAAACCTTTGACGATATCAGCCTGATCCCGACCTTTGTCCTGACGCCGCTGACCTACCTGGGCGGGGTGTTCTACTCCCTGACGCTGCTGCCGCCGTTCTGGCAGGCGCTGTCGCACCTCAACCCGATTGTCTACATGATCAGCGGCTTCCGCTTTGGCTTCCTTGGGATCAGCGATGTGCCGCTGTTCACCACCGTGGGCGTGCTGGCAATCTTTATCGTCGGTTTCTATCTGCTGTGCTGGTATCTGATCCAGCGCGGACGCGGATTACGCACCTGATCCACCGGCCCGGCGGCGTTCTGCCCGCCGGGCCGTTTATTGACCACTGTCAGCCTTGCCCCTCCCGAAACCGGTTACACTACTCCCTTCTGAGGAGGAGTGACGATGCTGGGTTGGGTAATTACGTGTCATGATGAACATGCGCAAAAGATGGCGGATCAACTCGCCGTCCGGTTTGGGCCGCTGGTACAGTGCCAGGTGGTCAACTACTGGCGCGGACTCAGCTGCAATATGCTCAGCCGGATGATGTGCGATGCCCAGCATCAGGCCGACAGCGGCGACGGGGTGATCTTCCTGACCGATATCGCCGGGGCCGCACCCTATCGCGCGGCGGCGCTGCTCAGCCACAAGCATGACAATTGCGAAGTGATTTCCGGGATCAGCTATCCGCTGCTGGAGAGCCTGTATCCGCTGCGTGACCTGACCGACAGCGTTGGCTTTCGCAACACCATCGTCGCCCGGGGCGCACCCGACGTCAGCAGCCTCTGGCATCAGCAGCAGAAAAACCCACCTTTCGTCCTGCACCACCCGCTGTAGAAATATTAAACATTGGTATTGCTGTCGCTTTTGTTACAATGGCGACAGTTCACCGTACTGAATAATTCCTTATGTTCTCGCGTATTTGTCTCCTGCTTTTGCTGCTGGTCTCCGGCGGCGCGTCTGCCAGCCTGTTAAGCCAACAAGGGCTCCCGGCCCGCTATATGCAAACCACCGAAAGTGCCGCGATCTGGGCCCAGGTCGGCAACCGGGTGGTGACGGTCGGCAATGTCCGCGCCGGTCAAATCATTGCCGTGGTACCCACCGATGCCGACTACTATGAGTTTCGCTTCGGCTTTGGCACCGGCTTTATCGATAAAGGCCATCTGGAAGAGGTGCAGGGGAAACAGCGCGTCGAGGACAGCCTCGGCGATCTCAACAAGCCGCTCAGCAACCAGAACCTGATCACCTGGAAGGACACTCCGGTCTACAATGCGCCGAATGGCGGCAGTGCGCCCTTTGGCACGCTGGCTGACAACCTGCGTTATCCGATCCTCAGCAAGCTCAAGGATCGGCTCAATCAGACCTGGTATCAGATCCGCATTGCCAACCGGCTGGCCTGGATCAGCAGCCTCGATGCGCAGGAGGACAACGGCCTGCCGGTGCTGACCTATCACCACATTCTGCGTGATGAAGAGAATACCCGCTTCCGTCATACCTCCACGACCACCAGCGTGCGCGCCTTCAGCAACCAGATGGCCTGGCTGCGCGATCAGGGTTACACCACCCTGACGATGTATCAGCTGGAAGGCTACGTGCGTAACAAGATGAACCTGCCCGCGCGGGCAGTGGTGATCACTTTTGACGACGGCCTGAAGTCAGTCAGCCGCTATGCCTGGCCGATCCTCAAAGCCTATGGTTTTAAGGCCACCGCGTTTATTATCTCGTCGCGTATCAAAGCGCATCCGCTTGCCTGGAACCCGAAGTCTCTGCAGTTTATGAGCATTTCAGAGCTGAAAGGGATTCAGGACGTGTTTGATGTTCAGTCGCATACCCACTTCCTGCATCGGGTCGACAATGCCAGGCACCCCATTTTGCTGAGCCGCAGCTACGCGAATATTTTGATGGACTTTAAACATTCGCGGCGGGCATTGTCCCAGTTCAACCCGCATGTACTCTATCTCTCCTATCCTTTTGGCGGATATGACGATGATGCGGTGAAGGCGGCGAATGACGCCGGTTTTCATCTGGCGGTGACCACGGTGCAGGGCAAAGTGAAGCCGGGAGATAACCCGTTCCTGCTTAAGCGGCTGTATGTTCTGCGCACCGATTCGCTGGAGACGATGTCGCGGCTGATCAGCAATCAGCCGCAGGGTTAGGCTATTCGTAACTGAGGGTAAAGGTGGCGGCGGTGTTAAAGTCCCCGGCCTTGATGGTTTGCCCGTCCTTCTTGACCTGGGCCGAGAAGTTAAGGCTCTCCTGATTCGACCAGTCGCTGGTGCGCTCGTAAACCGCACCCGTGGAGCCGTCCGGCTTCATATTCACACTCTTATCGGTATTGATCACGCTCACCCCCACGCCGGTGGCGCTGCCGCTGCTTTTGCCGAGCAGGGCAGGGTCAGATGCGATCCAGCCGCTGGTCATCTGGATCGACAGCCGCGGGGTGTAGCAGTTCTCCAGCGTCAGCGAGAAAGGGATCGTTTGGGTCTGGTCCTGCTCGATGTCCTTCAGATAGTAATCGCCGAGTGCCACGTTATTGTTCGACACGTTATCCCCCTGCGCGACGCCCAGCGAACAGCTGCTGGCGGGCACCGTAAAAGAGAGCGTTGAGGCCATGCTGCTGAAGGTGATAAGCGGCTGGCTACTGGGGCCAATCTGGAAGCGGGCCAGCGTACCGTCCAGTGACGCCCCGGTCGGAACCCCTTTCTGCGGGACGAAGTCCGGCGTCACCCACATCACCATTTTCAGTCGCCACTGCGAGTCAGCATTTCCCCAGGGATAGCCGTCACTGCTGGAGGCAAACACGTTATCCGTGCCGTCGCTGCCCTTCAGGAACAGCGACAGGTTGGCGTGATCCCCGCTGCTGCCGCAGCCATCCGAGACCGAGCAGGTGAGCTCAAGGGAGTAATCGATGCCCGGCACGCCGGTTTTGATCAGCGCATTGCCGTCGGAGGTGGTGTATTTGCTGTCGAGGTTAGCGCCCGCGGCATTGATAAAATGCACCGCGTTATTTTTCCCGAACTCCGTTTTACAGGCAACCGGGTCACTGCCGCGAAACTGCACCACAAAGGTGTAGTTCGCGCCAAGATCGGTCGGGGTGCTGACTTTGGTGGGGTTAAGCACCAGCTGCGGCGAATCCCCGACAAAATAGGCCCCGGCGGCGCTGCTGTTGATATAGCAGCTTTGGTCGGCCAGCGCCGGACGCAGGAACAGCAGCCCCAGCAGTCCAGTCAGTAACAGCAGCGTGTGTCTCACGCGATACCCCCTTAATTTATTCATAGGTCACGCTCACCAGCACGTTGCTGACCACCCGGCCGGAACTGACCGCGCCGATATTCTGATAGCGGGCGTAAAAGGTGTACGCGAACGGGTTGTTGGCAGCCGAAGGCTGGGTGGCGCGGTCGATAACCACGTCCGAGGTACCATCGCTTTGCAGCACGTTTTGATGGAGAGCCTCGGAAAATATCACGATGCCGACGTTCTTCGCCCCTTCGGGCGTACTTTCACGTTCGTTGATAAACACCTGCCGCTGCGAGGCGTACACGCCGGACTGCGGGCGAAACGTGAAATGCAGCGTCGCGTCGTTATCCGGGTCGCTGCTGCCGCAGTCGCTGACCTGGACGGTGAATTTTTTGCCCCCGGCGTCATCCGTCGGCTGGAAGCGATCGCTGCCGTCGGGGTTGTAAAACCCGCTGCGGGGCACCACCGGCAGCTGAATATCGCTGCCTTCGGGTAAGCTCACCTCGCAGGTGTTGGTCAATATTGATGCCGACAGATTGACGTTGAGATCGGTTGTGTCGGCGAAGCCAGGAGCGGGAAGCGACGCCAGAAGCAGTGCCAGTAAAGAGTAAGTCCGCATTGTGTCACTTCCCGCCGGGCTGATTACTGATAGGTCACGGTGAAGGTCACCGGTGACGAGACGGCACCAGTGGTGACGTCGGCGATGGTTTTATCATCGGCGATGACAATCCGCGCGTTCATATCCAGGCTGCCGCTGCCTGAAGAGAGCTTCACGTCCTGCTGCGGCTGGGTTTTGCAGCTGAGTTTCGTGCCCGCGTCGGCAACCCCTTTCCAGATCTCAAAGGCGACGTTATTGCTGGCGCCAAAGTTATCGCTGGTGGCGGTAGAGCAGGTGCCGCCCGCGCCAGGCGTCGCCGTGATCAGGGCGGAGAGCACCCCGGAGCAGTCGCTGAAGTCGACTTTGAACGCCTCGGTGCGGCTTTTGTTGGTCAGGTCGGATTTAAAGACGTCGCCAAACTGAATTTCCGTGGCGTCTTCGCCAGCGGCATTTTTAACGCTGGCGGTGCAGGTGCCCGGGATAATGGTGGTGGTAAAGGTGGCATTCAGCGAGCCGGTGCCCACAATGTCCGCGCTGGCAACGGAGGAGAAAAGTCCGGCAGACAGGGCCAGGGCAATAATTACAGCGTGATGTTTCATGGTCGTGTTCCTTACGCAGCCAGATTATTCATAGGTGAAGTTAAAGGTCGCGAGGGTTCGGAATTCCCCCGTTGTCGCGCTTTCTGCCATGGTTTCCACCAGGCTTGCGGTCAGCTCCACTTCTTTGCCGTTGATTTCGTCTTGCGTCCATACCAGACGTTTGCTGTCGTCGGTCGAGTTGATTTCGAACGGGGACGCGAGGGCAGAGGAGCGGGCGATGGACAGCCCGACGTATTCGGCGCCGCCAGAGGCTTTCTCAATGCTGTTGGCCAACGCAGTTTTAGTCGTCGCTGTGGCGGTGCCGCTGATGCTGGTTTTTAGCGCGCTCAGGCTGGACGGGCATTGGGTGATCACCAGCTTAAAGGGGCTGGCGACTTTGCCGCCCGCAACGTAATCGACGCGGGTCTTGCCGTCGGTTCCCAGCGGGATGGTGTTGTTGGTGCCATTGCCCGTGCCGCCATCGATTTTGATATCGCAGGTGGTTTCACGAATGTTGGCGCTGAACGTCACATCCAGATTTTCGGCGGCAGCGGCATACCCGCTAAAAAGCGTCATCAACGCCGCGGCGCACACGCCGCGAACCAGGGTCTTGTGGGTCAGGGTGGTTAAGAGAGGGTTCATATGATTTTTCCTGCTACAGGTGACATATCTGGTTGTTCAGCATCGTGGTAAGACCCACTTTCTGCGCACCAGAATCCATTCGATAGCGCGCGGTACAGGTGTTTTCCTTACCCGGTCCCCATACCACGCGCAGTGTTCCGTTGTTGCCAATTCCTCTGACATAGGCCTGGCCTGCCTGGCCGACCGTACCGATATTTTCTCCTTTTTCATCAAACACATCGGCGCCCAGCGGGATAAAGCCCTTATCCGAGCGTATAAGTTCGATCACCGCCGAACGGCCTTGATCGGTTTCAAAGTCGACCCTCACCACCGCGCCGCTGCGCGGGACGGCGAGGGTGCTGTTGTTTTTCACTTCCACGTCAGCGGTCAGGGTGCTGGTATCGAGGGTGATACGGTTCTCGCGATAGGCCGACAGATACGGCATTACCGCGTAGCCGGAATCGCCAATCTCGCCGCTGCCGTTGGTTAAATGCGCCCCTTTTGCCCCGCTGGCTTTAACCAGCGCCAGGGCGTCGGCCTCGCCGATGCTGCCCGGCGTCAGGGTCAGGCCACCGGAATGGAGCAACATGCCGCCGCTGTAGCTGGCGGAATACTGCTGGCTTTGGTCACTGCCCGCAGAGGCCGAAACGCTCAGCGGGCCGTAGCCGCTGTTATAGCCGCCGTAGGTGCTGACCTGGCTGAGATCGCTGTTGGCGCTCTGGTTATAGGTGGTGGTGACGCTGTAGCTGAGGCGGCTGTCATCGGCGCTGCCGTTGGCGGTCATGTTCAGGCTATTGCTGCCTTTGAAATCCGAGTTCATGCCGACGTTAATATTTGAGAAGCCCGCCGGACGCCGGTTTCTACCCAGCAGAGCGTCGAACGGCAGGTTAACGCTCAGGTAGAGGCTATCGTCCTGGGTGCCGTACTCGTCATAGGTGCGCTGCAGCGAGACGGAGTAGCTGCCGTAGCGGAACGTGTTGCTGTAGCCCATCGAGAAGCTGGAGGTGGTGCGGCTGTCGTTCCAGTAGTTTTGCCAGCTGCCGTTAAGGTACACGGAGCCGAGGTCGGTGTTGCCGTGCTTCAGCGGCTGGCTGATGTTGACCTGCAGCTGGTTCTTCATGCGCTGATATTCGTTATTGTTCTGCTGGGCGCTGTCGCCCCGATCCTGATACTTCACCCGTTCGGCAAGAGACGCCGCGTCGTGCAGGTTCAGGTAATCCTCGGTGGAGAAGCGGTACCCGGCAACGTTGAGCGCGGTGTCGGTTGCGCTCAGGGTTTTGCTCCACGAGAGGCGATAGCTCTGGCCTTGCAGGGTTGGCAAACCGCCAATGCTGGCGTGTGAGTAGGTCACGTCGAAGGCGAATGCACCCATCGGCGTGTTGGTGGCCAGGCCCGCCAGCGCGGCATAGAAGCCGACATCCAGATACTGCAGGCCGGTATAGCCGGTGAAGGTGTTGTTCAGGCCGTAATAGAGCGCGCCATACGCCAGCTGCGGTGCGTCGCGCAGGCTGTCGTCGTTCAGCGTGCCAGCGCCGACATCCCAGCGGGCAAAGCCCGGACGCAGCATCTGCGTCACCGAGGAATAGGGCACGGAAAAGGAGCGCAGGCTGCCGTCAGACTCTTCAATGGTGACGTTCAGATCGTTGCCATAGCCGGTGGTGTTGAGATCGTTAATCTCGAACGCGCCCGGCGGCACCGTGGTTTCGTAAATTTTGTTCCCGCTCTGGGTGACGGTCACTTTGGCGTTGCTGTTGGCGATGCCGCGGATCGTCGGAGCATAGTTTGACAGGCCGTTGGGCAGCATGCGGTCATCGTTGTACATCCGCACGCCGCGCAGGGAGACCGAGTCAAAGGTGTCGCCACGGGTGTAAGAGTCGCCAATCAGCATTTGCGCTTTCAGCGGCGTGATATCGCGCTGCAGGTAGATATCCTGGTTGGCATAGCGGGTGCCGGACTGCCGATCCCAGTTGACGTTGCCACGCGAGCGAAAGCGCCAGGCACCGTAGTTAAAGCCGTAGCGAACCCCCGCGTAGGCGGTATCCTGGCTGGTGTCAGGATTCTGGCTGTGCCAGGCATTCAGATCGTAGGACAGCAACCCAACGGGGATGCCTTCATCCCACAGCGAGGCGTCAACGTACCCGGCCGGGCGCTTCAGAATATAGAGCTGAGGAATGCTGAGTTCCAGCTCCTGCGTCGAGGTATTAAACTCCACCGATGAGCCGGGGTAAGCGTCTGCCATCTTCACGCAGGCATCTTCACCCTCCGCGTCAGCTTTAAGGCTGCCGGTATCGATATCGAGCTGATTCAGCATCTTTTTGCTCAGGCAGGGCGATGCCCGCAAGGTGCCATTTTCTTTAAAATCAACGGTGGCGGTTAATTTGGTTTTCCCGTTAACGATTATTTTGGTGCGGTATTCCCCGGGCATAACCGGGTTACCTTGCGCATATCGGCTGACGTCTATTTTGCTGCCGGTGTTAAATAAAAACTGATCGTTGAATTCAACCTCATCCTGCCCGGCATTATTTGCAGGCGGCGTATCCTCCGCGTAAGCGCAAGCCGATAGCGCTGCGCATATTGATAAGCACAGAAAGGAGAAGCGGAAAATCATGTTAAACACTCGTCTGGCAATAACTCTATAACAAGGCGTCCTTGTTAAAGAATGATATTATTTGATGCTGGATTGATGCTGCTCCGTGCCACCAAAATCATTTATCGACACGTAATTAACCGTGCCGGATGTGGGGGCCGTTGCAGCGACTATTTTCATCGCTTCACTGGCAAAAGGTTTAATCGAATGACTGTCGACATTAAACGTTTTCCCTGCGGAGCTAAATGTCGCGCTGGCAAGGGATATATTCCACGGCGTTTTATTATTTGCCACCAGGAATAACCCGTTAGCCTCTTTTTTGACATTCCACTGCAGCGCGTTAACTGCGTCTGCAGGTGAGCCCGACAGGCCTTTCGGACGGAAAAATAACTTAATCCGCGTGCGGAATGCCAGCTGGAGTAAATTCTGCGCGCCTTCACCTTTGGCCTTCGGCGGTACTTCCAGTACGTTAAACCACAGCAACGACTCCCGGTCTTTTGGCAGCGCCTGGCCCAGCCAGGTAATGCGGATCGCCTGGCCTTTGTGCGCATCCACCCGCGTGACCGGCGGGGTGATAATAAATGGCAGCTTCAGCTCCTGCGGGTTCACCGTATCACGGCCATCATCAAGCCAGGACTGCACCAGCAGCGGTTTACTGCCGCGGTTTTCCAGATTGACGGTCACATCTTTAACTGTCTCCGGGTAAATAATACGGGTGCCGGAAATAACAATATCAGCATGGGCGTTAAACGAGGCGACCCCCGCGAGCAGCAGCGCCAGGGCGCACAGGTGCGTGTGGCGAGAGGGGTTAAGCTGTGGCATAGAAACTCCTGGATGCGGTGGGATACGCCCGGTTACAGGACATATCCCACGAGGGTATTATTCGTAGTTCATGGTGAAGTAGGCGTTTGCGGAAACTTTGCCTGCGACGACCGGATTGGTGGTGGCCACCCAGCTTGAGCCTGGTACGTAGGCAACGCGATATTGCAGCTGGCCCGCGCCGCTCGCCAGAGTGACTTTTTGCGTATTGCTGTCAGGCTGGCCGATTTTAATGCGATCGGTGCTGGTGGTGGTGTTGTTATACAGCGCCAGCGCCACGTTAGAGGCGGAGCCGCTAATATTGGCATCGGGTTCAATAGTCCCGTTGGCAATCGCACCCATATTACTGGACATAAACGTGGTAGAGGCTTTTTTTACGGATTCAGGACAGTCGGTTAACAGTAATTCAAAATTCTTTGAACCCACGCCTTTATCTAAGGTGGTACTTTCCACTTCGGCTTTTTTAACGACAGGCAGTGAAATGGTAACGTTATTAGCATCTTCACCGTTGCTGGTGGTTAATTTGCAGGTGCTGTCGGTGACGGCGCCATCAAATGTCAGCAGGCCGACATCGTCAGCCATTACAGAAAAAGATCCCAGTACCGCCGTGGCAATAAATGCCGCAGTAAGCGTTTTATTGAACATGTGTAACATCCTTTTAGCGTTGCATATTAAGATTACCCATTAAGTATAATCTTATCCCTTTGCACGATTATTCTATGACGTTTTGCAACGCGTGGGGTTAGATATTCTAAAACCTGTGTTCAAGTAAAAGTTCAGGAAAAGTGTACGGCTGGGTGAGAGAGAAAAGAAAGCGGGGAAGGGGATAAAAAGAGCAACGTTAATGCTGGCATTACCCGCGCGAGGCGAGTAATGCCAGAGGGCGTCAGGCAACCTGGACCGGGATCGCCTTTGCGAGACGTTTCATCTCGTTGTCGCCTTCAAAGTAGGCAACTTTTGGCTGCCAGCGGCGCGCTTCTTCGTCTGACATCATCACGAAGCTGGCGATAATCACGATATCCCCAACGCTGGCACAGTGTGCCGCCGCGCCGTTAACGGAGATGATTTTTGACCCGCGCTCGGCCGCGATGGCGTAGGTTGAGAAGCGCTTGCCATTGTTCACGTTCCAGATATCAATGGCTTCGTTTTCAAGAATACCCGCTGCGTCGAGAAAATCCTGATCGATCGCGCAGGAACCTTCATAGTGCAGATCGGCCTGCGTGACTTTCACACGGTGAAGCTTACCTTGCAGCATTTTGCGAATCATGACGTTACCTTAACTCTTTGTCGTATCCCCCTTCTGAATAAGGGGGGAGGAAAACTAGTCCGTTAGCATGGATATGCTCAGTGCTTACTGAGCCAGTTCAACTACAGTGTTATCGATCAGACGCGCCTGACCCAGCCATGCGGCCACCAGCAGCACCGCCCGCTTGCTGTCGTGGGACAGTTCCAGCAGGGTATCGGCATCGCGGATCTGCACATCGTCAGCACGCAGGCCCAGGTCGTTGAGCGCCTGTTCCGCAAGGGCAACGATCTCTTCGCTGCTCAGCTCTTTATTTTTGAGCTGCGCCACCATGGTGTTCATCACTTTATACAGACCCGGCGCAATTTTACGCTGGTCGGCGGTGAGGTAGCCGTTGCGCGAGCTCAGCGCCAGGCCATCTTTGGCGCGCACGATCGGCACGCCAACGATATCGATGTCGTAACCCATGTCCGCCACCATTTTGCGGATCAGCGCCAGCTGCTGGAAATCTTTTTCGCCGAAGCAGGCGATATCCGGCTGCACCAGGTTGAACAGCTTGCTGACGATGGTTGAAACGCCGCGGAAGTGACCCGGACGGCTGGCGCCTTCGAGCATGGTGGAGATGCCCGGCACGTCAACGTAGGTGGTCTCTTCGGTACCTTTCGGGTAGACGTCGGCCGGAGTCGGTGAGAAGACAAAATCGACGTGATGCTTTTTCAGCTTCTCGCAATCTTCCTGCAGCGTGCGCGGGTAGCGCGCCAGATCGTCGGCACGATCAAACTGCATCGGGTTAACGAAAATGCTGACCACCACCACATCGGCGCGGGCTTTGGCCTCTTCGACCAGCTTCATGTGGCCGTCGTGCAGGTTACCCATGGTCGGCACCAGCGCGATACGTTTTCCTTCCTGGCGCAGACGGCGGATATGCTGGCGCAGCAGGGGCAGAGTTTCAATGATTAGCACAACAAGACTCCTTACTGGAAACTGTGTTCTTCACCCGGATAAACGCCGGATTCTACATCGGCAATATACTGCCTGACCGCACCGCGCATGTCGCCTGCATCGCTGAGGAAATTCTTCGCAAATTTAGGAATGTGACCGCCGGTAATGCCAAACGCATCGTGCATCACCAGGATCTGGCCGTCGGTCACGTTGCCAGCGCCAATGCCGATCACCGGGATAGCGAGCGCCTCGGTGATACGCTTCGCCAGCGCGACCGGCACGCATTCCAGCACCAGCAGCTGGGCGCCTGCGGCTTCGATGGCCAGCGCGTCGTCAAACAGCGTCTGCGCCGCATCGCCGCGACCCTGAACTTTGTAGCCGCCAAAGATATTGACCGACTGTGGGGTTAATCCCAGATGGCCGCAGACCGGTACCGCACGCTCGGTGAGCATTTTCACCGTGTCGGTAAGCCAGGCACCGCCTTCCACTTTGACCATGTTGGCCCCGGCGCGCATCACGATGGCCGCGTTTTCAAAGGCCTGTTCCGGGGTGGCATAGGCCATAAACGGCAGGTCGGCGAGCAGCAGGCAGGCAGGTGCACCGCGACGTACCGCGCGGGTGTGGTAAGCAATATCCTCTACCGTCACTGGCAGGGTGGAGTCATGTCCCTGGACCGTCATCCCTAACGAGTCGCCGACCAGCATGACGTTAATCCCTTCTTCGGCAAACAGTTTGGCGAAGCTATAGTCATAGGCGGTAATGGTGGCGAAGCGCTGCTGGTCCTGTTTGCATTTCTGCAAGGTGGAGATGGAGGTTGGTTTCATACTGTTTCCTGATAGCCCAAAGCGAATCTTTGCGCATTTTAACAGTAACATTCGAGGGAACAATGATTTTAGGCAATCGATAAACCACAAATGTTTTGCGGTTTATTGCTGAGCGTTGGAGCTACCAGCGGGCGGGTTTTTCGGCGTTAAGTTGCTGCAAAACGGCACTGAGCGTTTCGCCATCGGGGAAGCTGAGCTGGGGGGCGATTTCAAACAGCGGCCAGAGCATAAAACCGCGACGTTTCATGTCGTAATGCGGGACCGTCAGGCGTTCGCTGTGGATCACCTCATCACCGAACAGCATGATGTCTAAATCCAGCGTGCGCGGTCCCCAGCGTTCGGCTTTGCGTACGCGGCCCTGTTGCAGCTCAATGCGCTGGGTATGGTCCAGCAGCGTGTCGGCGCTGAGGGCGGTTTGCAGGGCGATGGCGGCGTTAAGGTAGTCGGGCTGATCCTGCGGGCCGAGCGGGGGGGTGCGATAGAACGCAGAGAGGGCGACAACGCGGGTCTGCGGGATGTCGCCCATCGCCTGTACGGCAGCGTTGACCTGCTCCAGCGGAGAGGCCAGATTGCTGCCGATGGCGATAAACGCTAGCGTCATGCCGCGCCTTCGCGACGTGGAGCACGCTTGCGCGGACGACGATGACGGCGACGCGGGGCCGGCTCTTCATCCAGAACGGTCAGCATGTCTTTTTGCGCCGGTGGCGCAGAAACCTGGAACTCACCCCACCACTGCACCAGACGCTGCAGTTCCTGGTCGCTTTCCGCTTCTGCGCGCAGGGCCATCAGATCGTAAGCGGCACGGAATTTTGGATGCTCCATTAACTTCCATGCACGCTTGCCCTGACGACGGGACATCCGCAACTGAAGCTGCCAGATATCACGCACCAGCGTGGTAATGCGTTTCGGGATCGCCAGCGAGCGGCAGGCTTCATCCAGCACGTCATTGGCCGCCAGCGCAAAGGCATCCTGGTAGGCCAGGCCGCTTTCCTGGGCAATCTTCTGCGCCATTTCCAGCAGCGGATACCAGAACATCGCGGCAAAGAGGAACGCTGGGTTAACGCGCATATCGCTATGAATGCGGTTATCGGTGTTCTTCAGCACCTGATCGATGATGCGCTCCATCGCGCTGTCACCCTGTTCGGTGAAGTTACGCGTGATGCTCGGGAACAAGGGCTGGAACAGGCCATATTCGCGCAGCAGCTTGTAGGTCTCAAAACCGTAACCCGCCTGCAGCAGCTTCAGCGCCTCTTCAAACAGACGCGCCGGCGGCACATCGTTGATCAGGGTCGCCAGGCGCGGGATCGGCTCGGCGGTTTCTGCGCTGATACGCATATTCAGCTTGGCGGCAAAACGCACGGCGCGCAGCATGCGCACCGGATCTTCACGGTAGCGGGTTTCCGGGGTACCGATCAGGCGGATTAAACCCGCTTTCAGATCCGGCACGCCACCGACGAAATCGCGTACGGTAAAGTCAGCCACGCTGTAATACAGGCTGTTGATAGTGAAATCGCGGCGCTGGGCATCTTCTTCGATAGAGCCAAAGATGTTGTCGCGCAGCAGCATGCCGTTCTGACCTTGCTGAGAGGTCGTGCGGTCAGGTGGGTTGCCTTCGTGATGTCCACGGAAAGTAGCGACTTCGATGATTTCGGGGCCAAACATGACGTGGGCAAGGCGGAAGCGACGGCCGACGAGGCGGCAGTTACGGAATAACTTACGCACCTGCTCAGGCGTGGCGCTGGTGGTCACGTCAAAATCTTTCGGTTTTTGGCCCAGCAGTAAATCACGCACCCCGCCACCCACGAGATAGGCCTCATAGCCGGCTTTATTCAGGCGATAGAGCACCTTCAGGGCGTTTTCACTGATATCTTTGCGGGAAATAGCATGCTGCTCGCGCGGAATAACCGACATCGGGTTTTGAACAATGACGTCATCCGCCATGCTCTCATCGCGGCTCAGCACCTTACGGCAAAAATTAGCGACTCGGGTAAAAATAGTACACCTCGGTAGTGTGTGTTTCAGA
>Ga0308165_1004141_pt1 | contig 14660 bp, 11 predicted proteins | sample PhyWR2_FD_201032 | JGI IMG/M metagenome (GOLD analysis project Ga0308165, IMG submission 201032) | Phyllosphere microbial communities from UC Gill Tract Community Farm, Albany, California, United States - DLSLW.R2 | ecosystem: Host-associated > Plants > Phyllosphere > Unclassified | place: USA...
TTCATCATGTCTTCTTCCAGAACCGCGTCGAAGATCGGCAGGAAACGGTCCCAGAATGCCGGGATATCGCCATCCCCCCAATCCGGCGCAACGTAGATGGCCTGCAACGTGCAGTGGCCGACGCCGTCCGGCCAGAACAGCAGGATGGGAAATCCGGTAGGCTCGACCGGAGAAATCAGGTTGGGGAACGCCATGTAGGCGACGTTGTTCGCGCGGAAGAAATCGGGCATCGAGGGGATGTCCGGAGCCCCTTCGAATTCAACGAAATTGAGCCCCTGGTTCATTTTCTTGCGGGTCGCCATGCGCGAATGGCCGCCCTCCATCAAGCCCATCGCCGCCGCCTTGCTGTCCAGCATGATGCCGGCATTGGTCGGGTGAATGGTGTTGATGTGGTAGACTTCCAGGAAGGCGTCCATCGCCACCTTCCAGTTGCACGCGATCGAATATTCCTGGACGTGCACGGTCCGCAGGTTTTCCATGCCGACGCAATCGAGTTCCGAAACCAGCGGCCCAAGATAATCCGCCAATGGCATCGCGTCTCGGTCCAGGTTGACGAAGACCCAGCCGCCCCAAATATCGCAGGATGCCTCGATCAGGCCGCGCGCCTTCTTGTCCAGGCAGGGGAAATCCCGTTCGTCGGGTACGCCCTTGAGGCTGCCGTCGAGCCCGTAGGACCAGCTGTGATACTGGCAGCGCAGCAGCTTGGTGTTGCCACGATCACTGCGCACCACGGGCGCGCCGCGATGCCTGCAGGTATTGTAGAAAGCACGCAGGACCTGATCCTGCCCTCGGACCAGCAGCAGGGGAACGCCCAGCCGGTCCCATAGCCGGTAATCGCCCGGATTGCGCAGATCCTCGTCGCGACCGGCACAGACCCAGCTTTTCGTCAGGACGTGTTCGCGTTCGAGTTCGTGGAATTCGGCGCTGGTGTAACGGCCACCGGGAATTTCGGGGAGTGGTGGAAAATCGGGACGCGGTTCGCCGCGTGTAGACTCGAAGTCGATGACTTTTTCGACCTCGGCATAAATGCTGCCAGACATCGGCATTTCCTCTCTCGAAACCCTGTCCCGTTTTTCATCCAAGATAACATAATGATATTATTGTATTTATATGTTCGGCTTGGTGAGTGATGCAACCGTATATCCGCGCTCAACTCTACTATCGAAATGAATAGATGAGCCCGGTCTTGATCGAGCGCATGCATCGCACATTCGCACATAAAAATAAACTGCGTTAAAGTTATCGAGTCCGGCGTCAATGACCGGACCCGCAACAAGCAAGACCATAACGGGTAGAGGAGAGGGAAGATGAAGGGCATGAGCACAACTGCGTGCGGACGCCGCGCGGCGTGGCTGGGTGCGGCGGCGCTGACGGGAGCGATCTGGGCGGTGCCGGCGGCAGCGCAGGAAGCGGCGGGGGCGTCTCCGCAAGTCACCGGGCCGGAGGATTTCGGGACGATCGTGGTCACTGCGCGCCGCCGCGCGGAAGCGCTGCAGGACACGCCGGTGGCGATCACCGCAATCCAGCCTGCGCAGTTGGAGACGAAGGGCACGCTGAAGATCGGCGATCTTCAGGGCGTGGCGCCCAACATGCTGATCACGCAGCAACCCACAGGCTCTTCCGCGGCAAATATTTCGATCCGGGGCATCGCCTTCGCCGATGTGGAAAAGAGCTTCGATCCTGCCGTCGGCATCTATGTGGACGACGTCTATATTGGCACTTCCACGGGCCAGTACCTCGACTTTTTCGATATCGATTCGATCGAGGTCCTGCGAGGGCCGCAGGGCACGCTGTTCGGGCGTAACACCATCGCGGGCGTCATCAACATCCAGCGCACCAGGCCGACGATGGCGTTTGGCGGCAAGTTCGAGGCGACCATGTCCAGCTTCGGCACCATCGGCCTGCGGGGCGTGGTCAACATCCCGGTGATTGAGGACAAGTTAGGCATCAAGCTGTTCGAATTCCACCAGCAGAGCGACGGTTTCCAGAAGGACGTGAGTACCGGTAAGCGTCTGGGCAAGACCAATAGCGAGAATTTCGGCGCTGCGATCCGCTTCAAGCCGACAGACACCCTCGACATGATCCTGACGCTGGAGAAGCAGGACCAGGTCTTCGAATCCTACATGGCATCCACTTCGATCCCCGGCGACGTCTTCTGCGGTTTCCTGCCGGTGGGCGCCTGCGGCGGCAATATGACCGGCGATCTCTACAAGGTCTACAAGGGCATCGACGCGCCCGGCTTCTACAACGCCAAGGCCGCGACGCTCAATGTGAAATGGGATGCCGGGCCGGTCGAACTCACATCGATCACTTCGTACCGCAAGAGCCGGGAGCATGTGATCTTCGATGTCGGCACTGCGGGCCTTTTCGTAGCCGACCGGCCCCAGACCTACGACCAGTTCAGCCAGGAACTGCGCTTCGCCGGCGATCTGTTCAAGGGTTTCGATTACGTCGCGGGCCTCTATTATTTCGAGAGCGATTATGAACTGAACCAGAGGACGTTCGTGTTCGGCGCGCCTGCTGGCGGCATCAACGTCATCGGTCATTCGCAAAGCTATGCCGGGTTCGTCGACTTCAACTGGCAGGTGCTGGACACCGTTCGCCTGTCTGGCGGCGGGCGCTATACCGAGGACAAGAAGCGCTATCGCTTCCCGCTCATCATCGAGGATACGGTCGGCAAGAAGTGGAACAAGTTCACCCCCAAGGTGACGCTGGACTGGCGGCCGAACAATGACGTCATGCTGTATGGAACATGGTCTCGCGGGTATCGTTCGGGCGGGTTCAGCGGACGCGCGGGTACGCCGTTTTCGGCCAGCACGCCCTATAATCCCGAATCCGTGGACAGCTTCGAAGTGGGTGCCAAGACGAAATGGCTGGGCGGCCGGATGACCCTGAACGTCGCGGGCTTCTATACCGACTACAAGGATATCCAGCAAAGCAGTGTCATCACCGCCGACACGGCGCAGGGTAACGAGACGGTGGTGGTCAACGCGGCGGGCGCCAAGATCAAGGGGGTCGAGATGGACCTTGCCTACGAGCCCGTCGACCGCCTGCACCTGCGCGCGGCGCTCGGGTATACCGACAGCAAATCAAATTCAAGGGCTTCATCATCGGGCAGCCGATCACCGCGCCAAGCGGCGCGGCCTATCTTCAGCAGCTCGATTATTCGGGAGTCGATCCGATCTTCGCGCCCAAGTGGACGGTTTCGCTCAATGGCGACTACACCATACCGCTGGGCAAAGCCGACCTGACGCTTTCGGCCGGGTATCGCTATCTTGCCGCTTACGATCAGCAGATCGCTCCCGATCCGGCGATCTACGCGCAGTTGCTGGCGGCGGGCCCCAGCGTCACCCCGCTTTCCGTGCCGCGCAATGATCCGCGCGTGCGATCGGACCCGCAGAACCTGCTGGACCTGAGCATCTCGGCGACGTTCCCAATCAACGAAGGCGGCACGAAAGCTCGGCTCACGGCTTTTGCACGCAACGTGCTGGATGATCGGGGGCCTTCGTTCTCGTTCGCGGTCGCGGCCTACCCGAACCTGTTCCACTATGCCGTACCGCGTGAACCGCGCGTGTTCGGGGCATCGTTCGGCGTGGAATTCTGACAGGCCGCAAGAGGGCGGCAGGGCCATCCTTTGGGATGCGCACTGTCAGCCGTCAGCCGCAGGCTCCGGGCCGAAGCTAAGCTCGGCCTGGAGCCTGCGGACTTCCTCGACGATCTCCTTGCGTACCGTGGCGCGCGCCAGCGGCGTGACGATGCGCAGCGCGCCCAGCAGGGCGAAGCCGGGGTACTGGTCGTCCCGGATATTGCGGCCCGCCCACATGTTCTGCACGGCGATCTGGTCAAACATCATGGAGCGCGCGGTGAAATCCACCTCTACCCAGTCGTGCACCTGGCGTTCCGCCTTCATCAGGATGATGGCCCGGCGGTGCAGGCGTTCGAAGAAGGCGGTAAGGTGAAACTCATCCGCCGAACTGACAAGGCGGGGCGCCAGCGCGCGTGACAGTTCGGGCGTCTGGAGAACCGCCTCGCAGGTCTTGCGCACGATAATCAGCAGGCGGGTAAGGCCATCGCCTTCCAATTGTTCTCCGAAACTTTCGATCAGCGTGTCGAGGCGCAGCGCGACCGCCTGTGCGACCACGGCCTGCTTGCTGCCGTAAATATCGTAGAGCGTCTTCTTGGTGACCAGTCCGGCCGCTGCGAGTTCTTCGACCGTCACCGCGTCGTAGCCACGCTCGGCCACCAGATCGAGCGTGGCCGTCATGATGCTGGCCCGGCGTTGCAGACGATTTTTGCTCAGCTTACGTCCGCGCCGATCGGTTGCATATTCTCCGATCCTGTCAGCCAGCTTGCCGTCAGTCACACTGGATTCCTTTGCATAGTACCATTTTTTGCGTACTTTTCCCTTGTGCGGATCATCCGTCCCAAGACGAATGATAGCGCCTTTCAAACTATAATATAGGATAGTATCGTGGAGAGAAGGTCGAGATCAAGCTCGTCGCGTCGATAACGGGAAAGGCGAGGGCGCGGGCACGCGACACTTCGCTGCAAGAGAGGGATACGATGGAAGGCAAGGTTCTTCAGGACAAGGTCGCGATCGTCACCGGGGCAGGGCGGGGGATCGGCCGCGCGATCGCGCTGGCTTACGGGGCGCAGGGGGCGAAGGTGGTCGTCGCCTCGCGCACGCCGTCCACGGTGGAGCGGGTTGCGAAGGAGATCGTCGATGCCGGCGGGACAGCGATCGGCATCGCCTGCGATGTCGGCCGCCGCGATCAGGTCATGGCCTGCGTCGACAAGGCGGTGGAGACTTTCGGGGCCGTCCACATCCTCGTCAACAACGCGCAGGGGTTCGGCACCGAGGCGGACCCGCAGCCATCCACCGTGTTCGTGGCCTGCGAGGATACCGACGAGGACGAGTGGGAATACACGTTCCGCACCGGAGCGACCGCCAGCCTGTGGTTCATGAAGGCCTGCTTCCCGCACATGAAGAAGGCGGGCTGGGGCAAGATCATCAATTTCGCGTCCAGTTCGGGCCAGATCGGGTTCGAGGGCAACACCTGCTACAACGCAACCAAGGAGGCGATTCGTGCCTTGTCTCGCACGGCCGCGCGCGAATGGGGGCAGCATGGGATCACCGTGAACATCATCAATCCCGCGCTGGAAACCCGCGCCTTCGACAAGTGGAAGCAGGCGCGCCCGGAATTCGTCGAGGCGCTGAAGGACAAGATCCCGATGCGCCGCCTGGGCGATCCCGACCGTGATGCCGGCCCGATCGCGGTGTTCCTCGCCAGTCCCGGTTCTGACTACATCACCGGGCAGACGGTGATGCTCGAAGGCGGGATGCACACGCTGCCCTGAGGTGGGGAAGGGACATGACGATGCGAAGCGGGGCGAACCGGCAATGGCGAGTGGGCCGGCCCAACGACGATACGGCGGGCGGCATGGCGCTGGTGCGCGGCCACTTCGAACGCGGCGAGGGCGACATCCCGGAGGTCGCTGAAGGCAAGTTCCTGGTTCGGGCGGAATACTTCTCGCCGGATGCCATGAACCATGCCTGGGTGCGGGGCATGCCCGGAAAGTTCGATCCGCTTGCCCCCGGTTACGTGATGCGCGGCGGCATCGCCGGCACGGTAGAGGAAAGCCGCCATCCCGACTGGCCGGAGGGCACGCGGGTTACAGGGTTCCTCGACTGGGCGGACTACAGCCTGAGCGACGGGACCGATCACATGGGGGTGCCGCTGCAACGCATTCCCGATGGCGCGGCGATGGCCAGCGGCCTCGTTACCCTGGGCATGAGCGGGGTGTGCGCATGGTTGGGGCTGGCCCATTTCACCCGTCCCCGGCCGGGCGACACGGTCCTCGTCTCAGGCGCTTCGGGGGCGATCGGTTCTGTGGCGGGGCAACTGGTGCCATTGTTCGGCGCGCGCCCGGTAGGGATTGCCGGCGGGCCTGAGAAATGCGCGGCGGCGCTTGCCAGCGGCTTCGACGCCATGGTCGACTACAAGGCGCCGGACCTCGCCGGGCAGATCGCGGACGCGTGCCCCGATGGCGTCGATGTGTTCTTCGACAACGTCGGCGGGGAACTGCTCGACGCGGCGCTCGTCAACATGCGGCACGGCGGGCAGGTCCTGATCTGCGGCGGCACCGCGCATTACGGCGCTCGGCCCACCCCGATCTACAATCACATCCACATGGCGATGCGTTCGCTGACGATGCGGGGCTTCTTCTATTTCGACCATGTGGACTTGTGGGACGAGGCACGGAGGCGGCTTGCGCAGTGGTTGCGGGAAGGGCGCATTCGCGAATGGTTGGATGTCTCGGATGGCTTCGATGCGGTGCCCGATGCGGCTCTGGCCGGGTTCCACGGCGGCGTGAAGGGACGCAAATTGGTGAAGATCGCGTGAAATACGAAGGAAAGAAAAGACCATGGCGGAGAGAGATGCCAAGCTGAAACCCGGCGACGCGCGCAGCGGCGGTATCGACTGGAATGCGCTGATGGCGCTCGATTCCCGCCCCGTCCCCGCCTTCCTCACCGAGGACAGCTACGCCTTTCGCGGCTCCGACCCGGTCCCGGCGCAGCGTTATACCAGCGAGGCCTTCGCGCGCCTGGAACGCGAACGCATGTGGCCCAACGTGTGGCAGTTCGCCGCGCGGGACGAGGATTTGCCGGAGCCCGGCGATTTCGTCGTCTACGAGAACGCCGGACGCAGTTTCCTTGTGACGCGGCAGGAAGATGGCTCGGTGCGGGCGATGCACAACGTCTGTCTCCACCGAGGACGCAAGCTCCGCATCGAGGACGGCAGCGCAGACCGCTTCGTCTGTCCTTTCCACGGTTTCGCCTGGAACAAGGACGGCGGCTTCGCCTCGATGCCCTGCCAATGGGATTTCCCACACCTGAAGCCACAGGACATGGCGCTCCCGCAGGCGGAAGTGGCGCGTTGGGCGGGCTATATCTTCTTGCGCGAAACGCCGGGCGGGCCGAGCCTGGAAGAATTCCTCGCACCCTTACCGGAACACTTCGCGCGCTGGCGACACGAGGAATGCGCGACTGTTGTGCGCGTCGCCAAGGCGGTGCCGGCCAACTGGAAAGTGGTGATGGAGGCGTTCATGGAGGCCTGGCACACCGTCGTCACCCATCCGCAACTACTGCCCTTCACCGGCGACTGCAATGCCGGCTACCGGACCTGGGGCGAGAACGTGAACGTCAACCTCGTGCCCTTCGGGATCATGATCCCGCACATCGCCGATGCACAGGACGAGCAGTGGATCGTCGACGAGTTCGTCAAGTTCAACGGCCGTTCTTCCGACAACTACGACCCGGACGCCGATCCCATGGCGGTCACCGTGCCGGAGGGCAGGACCGCGCGGCAGGCGCTGGGCGATGCGATGCGCAAGGTCTACACCGCGCAGACCGGCTATGACCATTCCGAGGCGACCGACTGCGAGCTGCTGGACGGGCTGGTCTACAACGTGTTCCCTAATTTTGCGCCCTGGGGCGGGTTCATGCCAAGCATCGTCTACCGCTGGTTCCCCGGCGACACACCCGACACCTGCGTAATGGAAGTCCGTATTCTCGCCCGGGTAAAGAAAGGTGAGCCGATACCTCGCGGCGCGCCTCTGAAATTGCTCGGCATCGACCAGAAGTGGACCGACGCGCCGGAACTGGGGATGCTGGGCGAGGTGTTCGAGCAGGATATGGACAACCTGCCGCATGTGCAGGCGGGACTGCATGCCTCGAAGACAGGCCGGGTGAACCTGGCCAATTACCAGGAAATCCGCATTCGCCAGTTTCAGGACACGCTTGCCCGGTATGTGGGCGGGAATGATGACGACAAAGGAGCGGGGGCGTCATGATCTCGTTAAAAAGGCTGCCTTCGCGGCAAAGTTCGTCTGCTTCGGTGATCGCTGCGGAGTTCGGCCGGCCGCGCGGCAAGCCCACCGGGGAAATGTCGCTGGCCGATCTCGACGCGGTCAGGATCGTCGAGCCTCAGGGCATCCGCAAGGCGGCGGAGGCACTACGCCGACTGGCGGCAGGGAAAGGCCTGCGGGTCGCCTGCGCCCACGATCTGACCGACAAGCGGACGCCCGTCGATATTGACGGCACCGTCCTTGCCCGCGAAGTCTTCGGTTGGGGCGCTGGGGACGAAGTCTGGTGGCGCAATTCGCGCATCGCCCTCAATTCGCCGATCGTCACCGCTTGCCGGTTCGAGACCGAACCTTTCTGGGTCAATGCCGGAGGGTTCCACACCCATTCGCCCAATCCTTACCTGGCCGGCATCGATCTGGCGGATTTCGAGGCGCGGGCACTGACCTGCGCGGCGCTGGTGGTGCCGGTGCACATGGCGTTTGGCCAGATCGGCGTCGTCTGCCTGACGCCCCAGGACAATGGACGTACCGACCTTTCGGATGTTTTCGCCGCGCATGGCGACATGCTGGGCATCCATTCGCGGCTGTTCGTGAGCACGTACGTCAAGACCATGGGCGGCGCCCGCGCGCTGCCTGTCGATGCGCTGCTTTCCAAGCGCGAAGTGGAATGCCTGCGCTGGGCGGCACTGGGCAAGACCGACCTCGAGATCGGTCTCATCATATCGAGGTCGCGCGCCACAGTGCGGTTTCACATCCACAATGCCTCGCTCAAGCTGGATGCGGTGAACCGTTGCCAGACACTCTTCAAAGCAGCACAGCTGGGCTACATCACGCTCGGTTGATCGTCGCGTTCAAAGCGACCGGGCGGCCAAGTGGCCTTCGCGGATCGCGGTCTGGAGATAGCGCGGGCTACGCACGTCCCCCGCCGCGATGACCGGCAGCGGCCCATCGGCAAGCGCGTCCAGCAATTCGCGGTTGGGCTCGTTGTGCGATATGAAAACGGTCGTGTCGGCCTCCACGGTGAAAGCGCTGTCGCCGAAACGGTGCTTCAGTTTCACCTTACCGTCGCCAACGGCCAGGAGTTGGCCGTAAGTGACCAGTCGGAAGGTGTCGTTCGCCGCCAGACGTTCCAGCGCGGCCTCGTCGCTCAGTGCTGGTTCGAGGCCCGGTGCGAAGGACTTGTGCGGGGTGACGAAGGTGACGACTATGCCCTTGCCAATCAGATATTCGGCGGCGGCGACCCCTTCGTAGTGGCCGGTATCGTCGAATACCACGGCATGCCTGCCCCAGTCCCGGTTGCTGCCTTCGGTCAGCAGTTCGTGGCTCGATACCACTGAATGGTGCGCCATGCCGCCAGCCACCAGCCCGGGGGAGCGGTGCTGTACGCCGTCCAGGCGGGGCAGCGATCCCGTGGCTACGATCACAATATCGGGCGCGAATTCGGCAATGTCCTCCGCCTCGACGAATGTTGAAAGGCGAATGTCGACGCCGAGCCGACGAACCTCGCGTTCGAGCCAGTGGACGATGTCGGCGATGCCGCCACGGCGCGGGGCCAGCGCGGCGATGTTCACCGCCCCGCCAAGATGGGGGGCCGCCTCTGCCAAAGTGACAGCATGGCCGCGCAGTGCCGCGATACGCGCCGCCTCCAGCCCGGCAGGCCCGCCGCCTATCACCAGAACGCGGCGAAGCACCGGCGCCGGTTCGATAAGGTCTTCCGAGAGGGTTTCCTCGAAGCCGACGGCGGGGTTCACGGTGCAGCCGATCCGACCCACAGTCTGCAGACCGCCGATACAGCCATGGTTGCAGCCGATACAGGGGCGCACGTCGTCCGCGCGTCCCTCGATTGTTTTTCGTACGATGGCGGGGTCGGCGATGTGGGCGCGAGTCATTCCGACAAGATCGCCGTCACCATTGCGGATGACCTGCTCGGCTTCCTCCAGTGTGCGGAAGCGGCCGGTGACGATCACCGGCACTTTGCAGGCCTGCGCAGCCGGACGGTTCGACTCAATTTCGTAACCGGCAGGTTCGTGCATGGCGCCGATGATGTGATGGGGATCGTAGTCGGTGCCAGCCGAAAGGTTCAAGAAATCGATCAGGCCGCGTTCCTCGAAGACGGAGGCGATCCGGCTTACATCCTCCGGAGTGAGGCCTCCCTCGAAAATCTCGTTGCTCAGCCGCACGCCTAACGCCATGCTCGCCGGGATTGCCGAGCGGACGGCCTCCAGCAGCCGTATCGACAGCCGCAGCCGGTTCTCGAAGCTGCCACCATAGGCATCGTTGCGGCGGTTGTGCAGCGGCGAAAGGAACTGATGGATGAGATAACCGTGCGCCATGTGAAGTTCGGCGCCGTCCAGGTTACCCTTGGCGCAGTCCTTGGCGGCCTGCACGTAGCAGTCGACCAGAAAGTCGATCTGCGCAAGAGACATCGCCTGAGCGGGGATGCCCAGTATGCCGCCGACACTATCGGAAGATGACCAAGGCGGCGATCCGTCAAGTTCAGGTATTTCATTGCCGAGGTGGCCAATCTGCTGGAAGATCTTCATGCCATAGGGCGCACATTGCGCCACCAGTTCGCGGTAACCTTCCACCAATCCCGGTGCCCCGGATACGAGGAAGGGATAGGCGCTGGAACCCACCGCTAGCGCCTCGATAATGGTGAGCCCAACCCCGCCCTTTGCACGTTCGGCATGATAGGCGATGAGCGCGGAGTTCATCGTCCCGCTGCCGATCCCAGTGCCATGCCCGGTACGCACAACGCGGTTCTTTACCCGCACGGGCCCGATCATGATCGGTTTCAGCACTCTGGAAGGGTTGGCGGGTGCCTTATTCACCAGCTTCATATTGCTGCTCCGCGCGCCATCTGTTGTCATTTATTCGCGCGAGGATAGCATCGGCCAGAGTGCCTGGCGCAACTTGTCTATTGGACAGTCGCCATCTGGGTTCACGGGGTATGGCAGAGGCATTCGTAGGACCAGATTTCTAAATCCCTATTAGACTGAGGGGATGATTGGTCGGTCAGTCAGCCCCTGCCGGTCCTGAGGTCGCGAGACGCAGAACAGCAGCAGCGCTCAATACGAGCGAGTGAACGTATGGTTTCGGTAAGCCAATCGGAGCCGCTACACGTCCGCGATCAGTGCGGAAATTCGAACCGGGGCAGGGTGGTAGTGGCTCATCACGAGCACCCTCGTTTATTGATGCGACCGCTGGGAAGGACTGAACCCGCCACCATTCCTCAGCCCGAAAACGTCTTCCTAAAACTGCGCCTAAGTTTATATTCGGGCGTGGTCAGAGATACCGTCAATGGCCTTCTTGTCTCAAGCGCCCGTCGCCGTTTAATAACTGATATCTTTTGCCGGAATCGGACCGGAATAATTGACCCCATGCGCTAATTCCGCGCATCTCCATCGCAGCACTATGTTGACGGAGGACGTGGGATTGGATCGGTTACAAGCCATGAGGGTTTTCGTCCGGGTGGCAGAGACCGCGAGCTTCGCCGAGACGGCAAGGCAGATGCACCTCAGCCCACCGGCCGTCACACGGGCGATATCCTATCTCGAAGACGAGATCGGCGTGCGGCTTCTTGCGCGGACCACCCGGTCTGTGAAGATGACCGAGGCCGGGCAGCGCTATTTCGACGATTGCAGGCGCATCCTTGCCGATATCGCGGAGGCCGAGGCTTCGGCGGCGGGATCGCACGGCAGTCCCGCCGGTACGCTAGTGGTCACCGCGCCGGTCATGTTCGGGCAGATGCACGTGCTTCCCGTCCTGCTGGAATATCTTGATCTCTACCCGCGTGTAACCGGCAGGAGCCTGTTCCTCGACCGCAGCGTGAACATCATCGAGGAAGGGGTCGATGTCGCGATCAGGATCGGCAATCTGCCGCCTTCGGGCTTGACCGCCACGCGCGTGGGCTGGGTGCGCCGGACGATCTGCGGCGCGCCTTCCTATTTTGCAGAGCACGGCGTTCCCCGATTTCCTGCCGATCTTGCCGAGCACCGCGTCATCATGCCGACCGGCGCCTGGGTTTCGCCCGAGTGGCATTTCGGCCCGGATTCGCGAACAAGCGTCACCGTTCACCCGCGCCTGCTCTGCAACACCAACCAAGCTGCCATAGCCGCAGCCGAACAGGGCTGGGGTATCACTCGCGTGCTGTCCTACCAGATCGATCCGGCACTGGCGCAAGGCCGCCTCCAGTCCGTGCTTGACGATCATGCGGAAAGCCCAATTCCTATACACGTGGTTCATGGCGAGGGCCAACGCGCGACTGCCAAAGTGCGCGCGTTCGTCGACCTTGCCGTCGAAAAACTACGGAACAACGCGCGCCTTCAATAGGCGTCATGTCCAATAGCCGTCATGGCGCAATAATTTCAATTATCGGAACAATGAGTTTCAAATTTGGCAAATTGTCGCCTAAAGCAGTAACAATTATACCCTTTTCCAGAAGCTGACGCAGATTGCTCAGCGGTTTCGATGAGGGTGGAAAAATGACGAAGCAACTGATCCTGTCCCTGATGCTTGCGAGCGCGTCCATCCCCGCTCCGAACGTTGCAGTGGCGGCGCCCACGCAGCAAATCACCAGGTCCAGCACGGCATCGGCCACCGTTCATTACCACACCGCGACCATCGAGGGCGTGAAGATGTTCTACCGGGAAGCGGGGCCAGTCGATAGCCCGGTGGTCCTCTTGCTTCACGGCTTCCCCACTTCCTCGCACATGTTCCGCAACCTGATCCCGCTGCTTGCGGATCGCTACCATGTGATCGCTCCGGACTATCCCGGCTTCGGCGGGAGCGACGCGCCCGATCACAAGCAGTTCGCCTACGGCTTCGGACACTATGCCGATATGGTCGATGCGTTGATGGGCCAGATTGGTGCCGAACGCTATGCGATGTACGTCATGGATTACGGGGCTCCGGTGGGCTACCGGCTGGCGCTGAAGCACCCCGAGCGGGTGAGCGGTCTGATTGTCCAGAACGGCAACGCCTATGACGAAGGGCTCGGCGCGTTTTGGGATCCCATCAAGACTTACTGGAAAAGCGGTTCGGCGAAGGACCGGGCAGCACAAGCTTGGCTGGTGACGCCGAAGGCCACCAGGTTCCAGTACACCGACGGTGTCCGTGACGTGTCGCGGATCAGCCCAGACAACTGGGTTCACGACCAAGCGCTGCTCGATCGTCCGGGCAACAGCGAGATCCAGCTCGACCTGTTCTACGACTACCGCACCAATGTGCCGCTTTACCCGCAGTTCCAGCAGTTCTTTCGCGAGCGCAAGCCGCCGACGATCATCCTGTGGGGCAAGAACGACACGATCTTCCCTGAGTCCGGCGCGCACCCGTACCTGCGGGATCTGCCCGAGGCCGAACTCCATATCCTCGATACCGGGCATTTCGCCCTTGAGGACAAGCTGGACGAGATGGCGCCGCTGATCCGGGATTTCCTCGACCGCAAGGTCGCGCCGCGCTGAACGACGGTGGGTCAGTCTCCGCACTGCCCAGTCCGCCGATCCTGCAACACATCGGAAGATACGCCATGTCTTACGGATTTCTCGATATCGCCATGACCCCCAGCGTCCGCGCGGCGCAGGCGGAGATGGGCGCAGACAGGCAGTGGGCCAATTTCGAGGGGGACCGCGAATTCGACCGGTTCACAGCGAGCGAGGCTGCCTTTATTACCGCGCGCGACAGCTTCTACATGGGGTCCGTCTCGGAAGACGGCTGGCCCTATGTCCAGCACCGCGGCGGTCCTGCCGGATTTCTCAAAATGATCGACGAGCGCACGCTGGCCTTCGCCGACTATCGCGGCAACCGCCAGTACATCAGCACCGGCAATCTGGCCGCGAACGACCGGTCCTCGCTGTTTCTGGTGGACTATCCCCGCCGCATGCGGCTCAAGATCTACGCCCACGTGGACAAGCTGTCGCTTGACGAAGATCCGGCACTGACCGATCTCGTCATAGATAAGGGCTATAAGGCGCGGCCCGAGCGCATCTTCCGATTCCGGCTGAAGGCGTTCGACTGGAACTGCCCCCAGCACATCACACCCCGCTTCACTGAGCGGGAGATCGAACAGGCAGTGCGCCCGCTGCATGAGCGGATAGCCGGGCTGGAAGCGGAGAACGAGGCGCTGCGCGTCCGGATCGAACAACGAGGAGAAGCATGATGGAAAGTCCGCGCCCGCCTTTACCGCCCTTCACGATGGAGACAGCGGCCGAGAAGGTCCGCCTTGCCGAGGATGGCTGGAACAGCCGTGATCCCGAAAAGGTAGCCCTCGCCTACACTCCGGACAGCCAGTGGCGCAATCGCGGTGAATTCCTGAACGGCCGCACCGCCATCATCGCGTTCCTGACGCGCAAGTGGCAGCGCGAGATGGATTACCGGCTGATCAAGGAATTGTGGGCCTTTCGGGACAACCGCATCGCCGTGCGCTTCGCATACGAATGGCATGACGACAGCGGTAACTGGTTCCGCTCCTATGGCAACGAGAACTGGGAATTCAATGAAAGGGGACTGATGCAAAGGCGAATTGCCTCCATCAACGACACGCCGATCGCGGTGGAAGACCGGCGCTTTCACTGGCCTCTGGGTCGGCGTCCCGACGAACATACGGGTCTGAGCGACCTCGGCTTCTAGAGAAACCTCCCGTCGTCCCAGACGAAATCAATTGTAGCGGTCGCTTTCAATGCTAGCCATTTGTAGGCCGCTGCCGGTCGAGGCTGTGTAAAAACCCGAAGTGAAGGTCGACTTGGCTAGAGGCGAAAAGCGCGAGCAGACGATGATCATGCCCGGATCATCTGGAT
>Ga0308165_1004142_pt1 | contig 14659 bp, 17 predicted proteins | sample PhyWR2_FD_201032 | JGI IMG/M metagenome (GOLD analysis project Ga0308165, IMG submission 201032) | Phyllosphere microbial communities from UC Gill Tract Community Farm, Albany, California, United States - DLSLW.R2 | ecosystem: Host-associated > Plants > Phyllosphere > Unclassified | place: USA...
GACAAAACTTACGTTCGCTACACGGGATACCCGGGTGGTCAACGTTTCATCACTCCAAAAGAATTATTGGCAAAACACCCTGAGCGCATCATTGAGAAAGCTGTTCGTGGTATGCTTCCTAAAAACCGTTTAGGTCGTCAATTGTTTAAAAATCTTTATGTTTATGCTGGAACTGAGCACAAACAAGAGGCTCAAAATCCAAAACCAGTTAAATTTTAAGGAGAATCGACATGTCAACAACTAATACTTCAGGAAGAAGAAAAACTGCTGTTGCCCGCATTTACTTAACTGCTGGTAGCGGAGTCCTTACTATTAATGGTAAAGACTACAAAGAATATTTCCCAACATTGCCATTGCAATACATTGTTACTCAATCATTAGAAGTAGCAGGTCAAGCTGGGAATTTTGATGCGAAAGTGAACGTTAATGGAGGTGGTGTAAAAGGACAAGCTGAGGCTGTTCGTTTAGCTATTGCGAAAGCATTAGTTGAATTAGACCCAGAAGTTAAACCAGCTTTACGTGCTAAAGGTTTAGTTACACGTGATGACCGTATGGTTGAGCGTAAGAAACCAGGACGCAAGAAAGCTCGTAAGAGATTCCAATTCAGTAAACGTTAATCAAAGGAGGATCAAAAAATGGCAAGAACAACTTATCAAGACTTATTGGATGCAGGTGTGCACTTTGGTCACCTTACTCGTAAATGGGATCCGAAAATGGCTAAGTACATTTTCATGGAACGCAACGGGATCCACATCATTGACTTGAACAAAACGCTTACGAAATTGGAAGAAGCTGCTTCAGCTATCAAACAAATCGTAAAATCAGGTCGTAAGGTTTTATTCGTAGCAACGAAAAAACAAGCAAAAGAAATTATCGCTCAACAAGCGAAAGCAGTTAACATGCCTTTCGTTACTGAAAGATGGTTAGGTGGTATGCTTACAAACTTCACAACAGTGCGTAAGTCTATCAAAAAAATGTCTACAATTGACAAAATGCAAAAAGATGGTACATACGATGTATTATCTAAAAAAGAGAAGTTGATGATTCAACGTGAGCGTATCAAATTGGAATCTCTATTAGGAGGTATCGCTGATTTGAACCGTTTACCGGCTGCTTTATTCATCATCGATGTGAAAAAAGAACACATCGCTGTTACTGAAGCAATCAAGTTAAGCATCCCTACTTTTGCAATGGTAGATACAAACTCTGATCCTTCAAACATTGATTTCCCAATCCCTGCAAATGATGACGCTAGTAAATCTATTAGCTTAATCGCTGGCATCATTGGTCAAGCAATACAAGAAGGTTTGGACGAACGTAAACGTGATAAAGAAGACGAAGCAGAAAAAGAAGCAGCTGTAGCTAAGGCTAAAGTTGATACTACTGAAGCTTCAGAAGCTAAACGTCCTCGTAAAGCGAAAGACGGAGAATAATATTTTTTATTCCAAACCGGATAGCGTAGCGTTGGTTTCTGGAAAAGAATTCTTTTCTTGGACTAACCTATCTGTCCGGTTTTTTGGTTTATCCTTGCCCTAAAAAGAAATGATAAACTTTATATTAACTTAACAAGAGTTAGGTTAATATTGTCAAGAAAATAATAAGTCAAAAATTTAAAAAAGAAATATATCATGTCAGTACAAATTTCTGCATCAGATGTAAACAAGCTGCGTCAACAAACAGGCGCAGGTATGATGGATTGTAAAAAAGCGTTAGTAGAAGCAAACGGTGATTTTGAAGCTGCTGTTGATTACTTACGTAAAAAAGGAGCTAAAGTTGCTGCTAGCCGTCAAGACCGTGATTCTAACGAAGGTGTTATCATTGCTAAAGCTGCTACTGATGGTAAATCAGGTATCGTAGTTGAAGTAAACTGTGAGACAGATTTCGTAGCTAAAAATGCTGATTTCGTAGCTTTCGCTGAGTCAGTTGCTGAAGTTGCTTTGGCTAACAAACCTGCTTCTTTAGAAGACTTAAAAGCGTTAGAAATCGGTGGTACTAAAATCGCTGATTTATTAATCGATCAAACAGGTAAAATCGGTGAGAAAATTGACGTTTCTAAATACGAAACTATTTCTGCTGAGAAAGTTGTTGCTTATATCCACGCAAACTACCGTTTAGGTGTTTTAGTAGGTTTATCAGCTGCTGCTGATGGTGTTGAAGAAGCGGGTAAAGATGTAGCTATGCAAATCGCTGCAATGAACCCTATCGCTATCGATAAAGATGGTGTAGATTCACATACTATTGAGCGTGAAATGGCTATTGCTAAAGAACAAATCATCGCTGAAGGAAAACCTGCTGAAATGGCAGAAAAAATCGCTGCTGGTAAATTGAATAAATTCTACAAAGAAACAACTTTGTTGAACCAAGAATTCGTTAAAGATAACTCTAAATCTATCGCACAATTCTTAGATTCAGTTTCTAAAGGTTTAACAGTTACAGCGTTCAAACGTGTTCAATTAGGAGCATAATTAACGCTATTCAATAAAGAAGACCTATTTCCAAAAGAGATAGGTCTTCTTATTTTAATTCAAAACTATATCATTAAAATTCATTTGCAGAAAACCAGTTTTTCAACATCTGCATCTCCTTTTCCTTATTTTCCATCATCACCCGCTCCATTTCTTTCCTATCTTCCTCTCTTAAATTTTTTAAAAACGGATGCTGAACAAAAACATTCAAATCATCTGCTTTTATAGAATCAACCGTTTTAAAATACTTAATCATTATCGGGGTAGCCTCAAAATAGAAATACTCACTCACAGGAATAAAATTTCTTAACATTTTATAGTAAATTTTATTACAGCCCAGATCTTTCAGTAAAGGATATAAAATCTTATCTTTTGATGAATTTATAATTCTAATTTTATAAACATCATCATAAACCCGCTCCCCATACCGGATATATAATCCAAGTAAAAATGAATATTTCCTACTTTCATCTTTATCAAAATTTTCGTCAATCAAATGACCATCATCGGTATAAAACGTATTAAAATGTTGAGCCAATTGTGGATTATTCAATTCGCTTTGAATATCATTATATATTTTTTTTTCAATTTTCACCTGATAATTATCTTCTAAAAATGCAGCTAAATACGTGAACAATGCTTTTTCTGAAGAACCATATTCATCAATATTAATTTCCTTATTACGACCATTAAACCGATCCAAATAATCACTAAAAGTGCCCAACATAAAATAATCAGGTATCACATTTAATTTATAATTAGTAGAATCTTGCCATTTATGTAAATTAGATCTCATTCCAGGTATCGTATTTTTTGCACCTGATCCAAACAGCTGCCGTACATGCTGTCCAAAACTAGGTAGCCCAATAAGCAGGATAGCCATGATAAAGATATACTTCTTCATAATTTTAAAAGTTAGGTCAAACAAATATACTTTTTATTTTATATCAATCCATTACAATCTACCTCTTCAATCTACATGATTAACAGTTGCTTATTTCAATTTATTTACCTTTCAAAAACTCATTAAAATGAAGTAAGCTATGTTAAATAGAATAAACAGAATTAATCAAAATCAACTTTAGAAATTAAAGAGATCAAATTATTACGTTTAAAATAAATAGTACCAAAAGCACATATTTTTTGTAAATTGGTTGATAACATTGATTATACATCACTAAATGATATCCAAAATGAGTACGACACAAGGCATGCTTCGTGATGATGCATTAAAAGGAAAAAACATTTTAATTACCGGCGGTGGTACTGGGCTTGGTAAAGCCATGACCAGATATTTTTTACAATTAGGTGCCCAATGCCTGATCACGAGCCGCAAAGATGATGTCATACAGCAAACCGCAACAGAACTAAGTCAAGAAACAAAAGGTAGGTGCATCGCTATAGCATGCGATGTCCGTGATTATGAATCTGTAGAGAAAGTCATCGCTTTTGGTATTCAAGAACTAGGTTCCATTGATGTTCTGGTCAATAATGCTGCTGGAAATTTCATATCCCCTACAGAAAGACTAAGCCACCGTGCATTTGAATCTGTCTTAGGAATTGTCCTACAAGGTACCATTAACTGCACCTTAGCTCTTGGAAAAATCTGGATTGCCAATAAAGATCAAGATAAAACGATTTTGAATATTGTGACTACCTATGCAAGTACAGGTTCAGGATATGTAGTTCCTTCAGCTTGCGCCAAATCAGGCGTATTGGCGATGACAAGATCATTAGCCGTAGAATGGGGACGTAAAGGGATTAGATTGAATGCCATTGCACCAGGCCCCTTTCATACCACTGGCGCTTTTGACCGTCTTTTTCCAAGCAACCTAAGTGAAACCCTCAACCCTATAAATAGAATTCCATTAGGTCGCACGGGCGACTTACAAGAACTGGCCAATTTAGCGGCATATCTCGTATCTGATTATTCAGCTTATGTCAATGGTGATGTCATCACGATAGATGGTGGAGAATGGCTAAAAGGTGCCGGAGAATTCAATGGACTCGATGCGGTGACTGATGAACAGTGGGATACGGTAGAAAAATTGACCCGAGGAGCAAAAAGCACTTAAACTAGCGCGAATAAATACGATTGTTTTTTATACAAAGGCTAGACAATTGTTGTTTTATTTAGATATTTGACAATAATAACACAGGAATGAAAAAAATAGCCTTCATAACACTCCTATTTTTTAGCGGATCGTCTTTATCTGCCCAGCAAATAGCAGAAAATACCGTAGACTCTCTCGTTCAAAAAGCATTGTCCGCTTTTAATGTACCCGGAATTGCAGTAGGTATTGTCAAAGACAATCAAGTCATCTTGGCCAAAGGATACGGTATTGCAGATTTAAACAGAAAAAACAAGGTTTATGCAAGTACAAATTTCGGTATTGCATCTAATTCCAAAGCTTTTACAACATCTGCACTAGCGATCTTGGTTGATGAAGGGAAAATTAATTGGGATGATCGAGTTCAAAAATATATCCCCGAATTCAAATTATATAATGACTACGTCAGTCAGAATTTTACGATTCGAGATTTGCTGACCCATAGAAGTGGTTTAGGCTTGGGAGCAGGAGATTTAATGATCTGGCCAGACGGACATGACTTTAGCCCAAAAGACATCGTCCATAATATCCAGTTTTTAAAACCAACTTCCGACTTTCGTACAAAATATGATTATGACAATCTTTTATACATCATCGCTGGAGAAGTATTAGAAAAAGTATCTGGACAACAGTGGCAAGAATTTATTCAACAAAGAATTTTTAAACCACTAGAGATGAATCATTCAGCTCCAAACTGGAACTTATTAATGGATCGAGACGATGTCATTTCCCCTCACGTACCGATAGATGGAAAAAATCAAGTTAGCACACGATATACCAATACAATCTTAGATGCGGCTGGTGGAATATACTCAAATGTTGAAGACCTCAACAAATGGATGATCTTTCATCTAAATAATGGGGAGCATCAAGGAAAACAATTGATATCTAAAAAACAACTGAAAGAATTGACGAGTCCCCAGACCATTATGCCGGTGCGGACCACTGCACCATACCACTCCCTATTTAAGAATTACGGACTAGGATTTGTCCTTACAGATGTAGCAGGAAAATTGGAAGTTTCGCATACCGGAGGTTTAGAAGGGATTGTCACTCAAATCGTTATGATTCCACAATTAAAGCTAGGCATTGTCGTATTGACCAATCAACAAGAAGGTGCTGCATTCACTGCCATAAGCAACAGTATAAAAGATTTCTACCTAGGTATTCCAGATCAACATTGGATCACGACCTATCAAGATCTGATCGCAAAAAATAATGCCGATGCCGATCTCATAACGCAAAAAACATGGCAGATCGTAGATGAGCATAAAAATATAAAAAATCAGCACCATCAAACCATAGAAGGCACATATAATGATAATTGGCTTGGGGAAGTAGACATTCATATGAATAAAAATGGACAGTTAGAATTTATTTCTAAACGTTCGCCACAGCTCACTGGGGAACTATTCTATTATCAAGACAACACCTATGCTGTCAAATGGTATAATCGCTTTATGTATGCTGATGCATTTGTATATATGGACATTCAAGACAATCAGGTCGCTGGATTTACAATGAAACCGATTTCTCCGCAGACAGATTTCAGTTTTGACTTTCAAGATCTCAATTTTAAAAAACAGACAAACAATGGAACAAAAAAATAACCCACTTCATGGACAACGATTGGATACCATATTAGAATACCTGGTTGCCTACTTTGGAGGTTGGGAAGGCTTAGGTGAGCGCATCAACGTCAAATGCTTCAATGAAAATCCAAGTATGAAATCTTCACTCGTTTTTTTAAGAAAAACACCTTGGGCAAGAAAAAAGGTAGAAGAATTGTATCTCAAGATATATCAGTACGAAAGTAAATAGTTGCGATAATGGGATCCACCTTCTTATAAAAAATGTACTAGCAGTAGTATAGAAAAGATAATTTATCCGCTTCATCTCCTAATGGGCAGATACGTTTAGATTATCTTTTTTTATTTTTATAACCTATTGATTTAAAATTTAATATCAAAAAAAAACACAACACGACAGATGATAAAAACTAACTTAAAAATGAGTTGTTATATCTGTTGTAAACTTAGAACATATGCATCATAAAAAGATAGGTTGGATCGGACTCGGAAACATGGGGTTTCCGATGGCAAAAAATCTCGAAAATGCTGGATTTCCGCTTTCTGTTTTCAATAGAACACCCAGCAAATCAGAACCTTTTACAGATCGATCAGAAGTCTATATCAGTGCCCTTGAATTGGTCAAGAACTGTGATATCATTTTTACAATGGTTTCCAACGATGCTGCCATTATAGATCTATACGCAGATATTTTTCAACTTGAAGACATTGAAGGAAAATTATTCGTTGATATGAGTACTATTTCCAAAGAACTTACGCTCCGCACAGCGCGCCAGCTAAAAGAAAAGCAAGCACGCTTCATCGATGCACCTGTAGCTGGCAGTACAGTACCGGCCAAGGAAGGGACATTGATTATTATGGCAGGTGGTGATGAAAAAGATCTTCAGGAGGTACTGCCCTATTTTCAAAAGCTGGGTAAAGCAGTAAAACATCTCGGTCCTACCGGACAAGGTATCTCAGCCAAATTAGCTATCAATTATTTTCTATCCATTATTTACCAAGGACTTGCCGAAACCGTACTATTTGGTGAGCAAAGTGGTATAAAGAGAGAAGACATGCTAGAAATTATCAATGAAAGCGCAAGCGGTAGTGGTGCCACGAAGGTAAAAACGCCACTTCTCCTACAACAAGATTACTCAGCTGCGTTTGCTTTAGATCTCATGTTAAAAGATATCAATCTAGCTAAAAACGAAGGAGCGAATAGTCCGCTGAGCAAGGTATTAATCGAGACTTATCAACAGGCCCACGATGCAGGTTTTGGAAAGCAAGATGTTATCGGCATAATCAATTATCTAAAACAGATTCAGTAATACCCGTGATGAAAAATCAAATATGTGTGACAGCTCAAATGTTAATTAGAAAACCTGTTGAACAGGTTTTCCAGGCATTTATAGATCCTGCTATTACGGTCCATTTTTGGTTTACCAAAAGCTCCGGAAAACTGGAAACTGGCAAAACAATTATTTGGGAATGGGAAATGTATGCTGTAAAAAGTACAGTTAAAGTAAAAGATATTATTACCAATGAAAAAATTACAGTACGATGGGGACCACCCTAAACTTTAGTGGAATTCAATTTCAAATCACTATCTATAGATCGGACATATGTCACGATCTATCAGAAAGATTTTCAACAATCGGGAGATTAACTACTACAAGTTTTAATGGATTCTACCGGCGGATTCACAACAGTACTCGATGGGTGTAAAGCATACCTAGAACACGGAATCGATTTAAACCTAATCGCTGACAAATTTCCAAAACAAGTGATGATGTAAACTCTTAAATCTACTTATATGAAAATTTTAAAAAAAATAGTATTTGTATTACTTTCCATCGTAGTACTACTTTTGATCATCGCACTATTTGTTAAAAAAGACTATGCAGTCAAAAGAGAAATCACCATTAACAAACCCAATCAAGAGGTATTCGACTATATTAAATACCTCAGAAATCAAAACAACTTCAGCAAATGGGCAATGATGGATCCGCTGATGAAAAAAACATATCAGGGTACCGATGGAACTGTCGGATTTATTTCTGCATGGGACAGTAAAGCGGATAGTGTAGGAAAAGGCGAGCAGGAAATTGTCAAAATTGAACAAGGAAAACGTATTGATTTCGAAATTAGATTTATCAAACCGTTTGAATCAAAAGATAAGGCCTATATGATCACCGACTCCTTATCGTCCAATATGACAAAAGTAATTTGGGGATTTGATGGACATATGAATTACCCCATGAATCTTATGCTGCTATTTATGGACTTTGACAAAATGTTAGGTCAAGATCTAGAAGTAGGCCTTCAAAGGTTAAAAACAAAATTAGAAACCGAATAAATTAAAACCACATGACCACAATAACACTACATTCGACAGTGTGGATTAGAAGTGCAGAACAAGTAAACCTAGCTAAAGAATGGCACACTAAAGCAAATGAATTCTGCTTCATCGCAAAATAGCTATGTGTCCCCATTGGACATCAACTCCTTATTATGGTGATGGATGCATAAAGTGACATCGATTAAATCGATCATCTTACCTAAAATAAAGGATGGATTGATCCTATATTCTTGATTTAAATTCTTTACTTTTGAATATGATTAGCTCATATTACGAAGGGGAGAAAATAGTTTCCATTGATTTTAAAAAAAATGTATTTCAACAGGCAGAATACGATAATTGTCGCTTCGAAAAATGTGATTTCTCCAATAACAAATTGAACAACAGCATATTCACAGATTGTACATTTGTAGATTGTAATTTTTCGTTAGCCGAACTTTCTGGAACCACATTCCAACAAGTATTTTTCAAAAACTGTAAATTATTAGGTCTACAATTTCAGCAATGCAATACTTTTGGTTTATCATTTACCTTTGACAACTGCAATATCGATCACGCTTCTTTTTATCAGCTTAAGATAAAAAAGACATCCTTTAAAAACTGTCAATTAAAAGAAGTAGATTTTTCAGAATCCGATCTAACCGGATCATCTTTTCAACACTGTGACTTAAATCAAGCCCTATTCGATCAAACCAATCTTGAACAGGTGGATTTTCGTGATGCATTAAATTTAACTCTTTCTCCGAATAGAAATAAATTAAAAAAAGCCAAATTTTCACTCCTCAGTCTACCAGGTCTGCTAACTGAATATGATATTAAAATTGAATCCTAATTTTTAAACTTTTCGGCTTCTAGTTTGTTTATTTTTTACAGAAAGGAGAATATAAAATGTCGATAGATAAAAATAAAACAACTGAAGACGAAGATATTAACAATTCAAACCCCGATCAATTAGCCTACGACGAGGAAAAAAAATCATTTTCCTTGGATGTAGATGATGATGATCCGGACTATGACCATCCCAGTGATTATGAAACTGTTGCAGAAGGAGCAGCTGATGATGATTCGACGTACGATAACTCAAATCCATATGTTGGTGATGAGTATGCTGATCTGGAAGATCTAGAAGAAGATGAACTTGATGAAGATGGCATGCGTATAGAAGGAGAAGTTAAAGTAAGTGAAATCGATAAATTACTGGCCGAGACACCAGAAGACTTACGCGACGATTTAGATGATGAGGGCTACCCGATCAACTATGACTAATTTAACTCCATAAAATCAGATCAAATCATATGTCAACAATTGCTAAAAAATAGACTAACAGTTATTTTTTAGCAATTGTCAATAAATATACCGATCACCAATAAAATAATATTTTTATCAATTATTTTATTCGCACATCTTGTTCCATTTGGAGCCCCCCTTCCTACCCCCTCACAAAACTAACCTTACTTCTCTCTTAAATTAATGTAATTAGCTTTCGAATTTATATCTTTAGCTCATAATAATTTATTTTATGGAAGTAAGCAAACCAATCATCAGAATTTCCAATCTTCGCAAATCTTACGGATCTAAAGAAATATTAAAAGGAATCAACTTAGACATCTACCCGGGTCAAGTCATCGGTTATATAGGTCCAAATGGAGCCGGAAAATCAACAACAGTAAAAATTCTTACAGGATTGATCAATGATTTTGAAGGCGAAGTCATGGTCAACGATATCGATATCAAAGAAAATCCACTAGCTATAAAAAGCCAGATTGGATATGTTCCCGAAAATGCAGAGCTATATGATGTGCTTACACCCCTGGAATATCTTGATTTTGTAGGTCAGCTCTACGGTATGGAAAATACACTGATTCAACAAAGGTCTCAACAATTGCTCAAAGCATTTGGTCTCGAACAAAACATAAATAATAGAATGGATACCTTTTCAAAAGGTATGCGTCAAAAGGTGTTACTGATATCAGGTATTATTCACAATCCACAGATCATCGTCTTGGATGAGCCTTTGTCTGGTCTAGATGCAAATGCCGTCATCATAGTCAAAGAATTAATTTCCCTTTTAGCCAAAGAAGGTAAAACAATATTCTACTGTTCGCATATGATGGATGTAGTGGAAAAAGTATCCGACCGCATCATGTTAATTTCTGAGGGGCATATCATTGCAGATGGCACCTTTGAACAATTGAAAACATATCAATCCGAATCTTTAGAACAAATCTTTTCTAAACTCACAGGCAAAGAAGATGGAAGTGTAGAGGCATCACATATAATTTCAGCAATCCGCTAATATCCTATGCAAAAACTAACGTTAAAATTCATTTTGCTATTTAGCAAATTATGGACAAATATGGGAATTGATGTTGCGCAATTAAAAATAATTATAGAAACAAAATTGATCATCGATGATCGTCGCCCTTTAGCATCATTCACAAAAAATCAAAACAAGAAACCATCCAAATATTCAACATGGTTTCAATTTTTTATTTTTCTCCTGATGGGGTTGATGTTTCTCGCATTTGTTATTGTGATTCCAGACAAATTTCTCGCAACATCATTGTTTTTAACACTAATTTTGTCCATGTTATCGTTATCCCTGATAACTGATTTCTCCACAATCTTACTTGACAATAAAGATCAATATATCATATTGCCAAGACCCGTCAATGATAAAACAGTAGCATTCTCAAGAGTACTTTACATGCTTATCAAGATTTCAACACAGTTGATGGCCATGTCCTTACCTGGGTTAATTTTTGTGTTTACAAGTTGGAGCATTTTAGCCGCTTTTACTTTTTTGATCCAATTAATACTCGTCACCTTGATCGCTGTATTTTTTGTTAATATTTTTTATTCCTTGTGTTTACGGTTTCTATCGATTCAAAAGTTTAAAGATGTCATCAATTACATCCAAATATTTTTTTCCATTTTTATCTTTTTGGGCTATCAAATTGGTCCTAGAGTGATGCAAAGTTTTACAGAAGGACAAACCAGTGTCCATCATATAAAATTACTCTGGCTTTCTCCGGGCACCTGGATCGCTTCATTCCAAGCACTACTTGTACAAGACTTCAGTACGCTTACACTTTCATTCTCTGCACTCAGCATATGTTTGCTCATTATAGCCATCTCAGGATCATCACAGTTATTTTCTAAAGATTTCAATTCAAAAATCGCACAATTGGCAGGAGGAGATAACCCAGTGGAGAAAAAACAACAATATCCAGAAGGAAAAGTTCCATTGTATAAGAAAATAGAAAAAATAGTCACCAACAGTCCACTAGAAAAAGCTGGATTTTCCATCATTTGGCTGATAACGGCACGATCTCGAGAATTTAAGATGCAGCTCTATCCCACCATGGCCTATTTACCCATCTATTTTATATTTCTATTTCTGCAAGGGAAAAACGATACATTCGCGGAGCGAATCGATAATGTCAATACATCAGGGCTCTATATCATGATTTTTTATCTATCCTTATTTACGGTATTGACCGTCTTCCAACTGATCACTAAAAGTGAAAAGTACAAAGCAGCATGGATCTATTATGCCGCACCTATCCAACAAACTGGAGAGCTAATGTCAGGAGTACTAAAATCTGCATTTCTGAAATATTTTATACCCTTCAATCTGATATTTCTAATCATTTGTGTACCACTTTTTGGCGCACATGTCACCAATGACATTCTGCTAGCTACAGCTGTCGGAGGTATTGAGAGTGTTCTCGTAATGCTCTTTTTGGTTAAATCCTATCCTTTTTCTCAAGCAGCAGAAAATGGAAAAAGTAGAGTGTTGATCAATCTTTTGGTATTAGGGCTCTTAGCCATTGTAGGTTATTTACATATTGTCATCCACCAATACGAAACAATTATTTGGGCAATAGCTATTATCGCCTGGATTGTATTTTTAATTATGATAAAATACCTAAAAAAAGAAAACTGGAAAAGTTTAGCTTTTGATGACAATTAAAAATTGTATAATAATGAAAACAATAATCACATCTATATTTTTAATAACATTATTTTTCCAAGCCTCGCAAGCACAGGTTAACGTGCAAGACACTGTACGCCATGTACCCATTATTGCTTATTGGGATCAAGGAGATACTTTCAAATTTAAGGTCATTAAAAAAAATACGGATAGCGTTGATCACAAACTTGTAAAACATGAAGAGCGCGCCTATATGGCACAATTTATTGTCTTAGACTCTTTAGAAGATGGATATCGCATCGAATGGAAAATTATTGAAAATTTAAATCCAGAAAAAAAAGATATTCCAGAAGATTTACTCTTGGATGCAATGGCCTTAAATAATTCTCAAATTATCTTCAAAACGGATACATTAGGTCGGTTTTTAGAAATAGAAAATCATAAAGTGATCGGTGAATTCTCTATTAAATATTTTAAAAGTTTGTTGAAGAATAGCCCAAATCAAAACGACAATGAGTTAATATTAGAAAAGTACACTAAAATGTTCGAGTCCAAATCTGGAGTCGAAAACTTTATCTTGCCTGAAATACCATTATTGTGCAGTTTATATGGCGGCGTATACGACACTAAAGATACTATTTATTCAGAAGTTGAATTACCAAACCCGCTATCAAATCATCTTTTAGTCAGTAAATCCGAGTTTTATAACGATTATATCGATGAAAAATTTGTTAGTTTTTATAATAACTACTACGCTGATCAAAACTCTTATATAGAAATGGTTAAATCTATATACAATGATGATGACATCCTGACAGAAGAAATAAATAAAATACAACCTATCATCATATTCACAAATTATTTTAGCTATCATCTCCCATACGGAATTCCAGCAGATTTTTTCGCAGGAAGATTAATAAAAATAATCGATGAAAAAGGTATCCTCAATATTAAAGAAACAACTATAGATGTGGAGATGCTCTATGACGAAGATTAAAAAAGCGTTATATTTAAAGAAGTTTACAATTTATAAATAAAAAAATTATGTCAACAATAACTGTCAGTGCCGATATCAATGCTCCTTTAGAGTTTGTTTGGAAACTATTCACGCTGCCTGAACATATTATGCGATGGAACACGGCCAGCGATGATTGGGAAACTACATCAGCAACCAATGATCTTCGAAATGGAGGCAGATTTAGTTTTCATATGACTGCAAAAGACAAAAGCTCTAGTTTTGATTTCGGAGGACAATACGATGAAGTAAGACCTTTAAGACATATTTCATACAGTCTCGAAGATAACCGAAGAGTAAGCACTACTTTTTTCGAAAATAAAAATGTAGTTACCATCGTTCAAAGTTTTGATAGTGAGACCACACATACAGAAGAGCAGCAACATAAAGGTTGGCAAGCTATTCTTAATAATTTTAAAAAATACGTCGAATCACAATTATAAATAACCCATACCGCTTCCCCTCATCATGAAGACTCACTAGCAGTATACTGAATACATTCTCCAATTCGATCATCCCTAGTGGTTAGATCTCCTTTAAGAGACTCTCATGAAGACAAAAGTTGATACTACCGTACCGCGCTGGCTTATTGTCTATCCCTCATCAATAAAAATATTGAAATCTAAGATAGAATCCCTTCCTTGTAGAGTGATTAAGAATGATATAAAAAGGGAAAAAGAGACAAAAATAAAAAAAGCTTCAAGTAAAGTTGAAGCTTTTAGTAGCGGGGAGCAGGATCGAACTGCCGACCTCAGGGTTATGAATCCTGCGCTCTAACCATCTGAGCTACCCCGCCGTTTTTCGGTATGCAAATATAGTAATTACCCGTCAAATAAAAAGCTTTTTTTTATTTTTTTTCATTGTTTTAATGCCTTTATGCACAAAAAAAACGCAATTCCTTTATAATGAAACAAATAGTAATCGTAAAAAAATAAAAGTGACTAGATAAAAAAACATACCGCCTAAAAAGGCAATATTTTTTATTTTTTTTAATCCAAAACTTTTTTATAAAATAATTGCAAAGACAAAATAAATATGTATTATTACATATAATACTATAAAAGTATAACCCATACGCAATAATAAAGAGGGGCTTTTGAGTTTAGTAGCGGGGAGCAGGATCGAACTGCCGACCTCAGGGTTATGAATCCTGCGCTCTAACCATCTGAGCTACCCCGCCGTTTTTGGGAATGCAAATATA
>Ga0308165_1004143_pt1 | contig 14652 bp, 21 predicted proteins | sample PhyWR2_FD_201032 | JGI IMG/M metagenome (GOLD analysis project Ga0308165, IMG submission 201032) | Phyllosphere microbial communities from UC Gill Tract Community Farm, Albany, California, United States - DLSLW.R2 | ecosystem: Host-associated > Plants > Phyllosphere > Unclassified | place: USA...
CATCCTTGAGCTTACGCAGCTTGGCGATAGTCAGATTGTTGGTCAGAAAGCGAGCATTCTGACGGTACTTTTTGGGCAACCCATAGATCAGATCGAGCACGGCATCCGAGCCAATGTCAGCGGCAGCACCGCTGTTGATGGCCTTGATCGCGCCGAAGGGATGCTTTGCTGCATTGGAGCCGCCTTCGACATAGGTCAAGATTCCCGCCGGCTTCTTGACGCCGTCCCCGCTGATGAATGCGGTGCCTTCCTGCTCCGCAAATTCGGCCTTCACCTCGCTGGACAACCACGCGTCCAGGTTGATTTCCGAGTCATCGAGGATCTGCTGCGTTGCGGCGGGGTTGGCGTAAATTTCGCCATGGCCGAAACCAAGCGCCTTGAGGTTCGGAGTGGCCGTTTCAGGGCGCTGATCCGTCTCGCCCACCCAGCCGGAGCCGGTGCCGCCCATGTTGAACAGCTTGGTCCAACCGGCCTTGCTGGTGGGTTGGACCTGGGCCAGTTCGCGCATGGGCGACTCTTCACGCAGCATGTCGGTAATGGTCCGGTCCCACTCGACGGGCGTGAGAAACCCGCCCTCTTCCGCCACCCCTTTATTGAGCGCCGCTTGCACATCGCCCTTGCGCATGTGGGCGTTGAAGGCGCCGGTGTATTCAGCATCCTTGACCCCGGAGCCCGGCGTGCCGTGTTGGGCGGCAGCCAACTTGGTGTGCGCGTCTTCGATCTCTTTGCTGTGCTGATCGAGGTCGCTGTTGATCTTGTCCAGCTTTGCCTGGAACTCCGCGGTCCCTTGGCCCTGCTTCAGTGCTTGCAGTTCTTGCGTGTGGGTCGCCTTGAATGCTTCAAAGGCCTTACCCAGCTCTTCGATGGTCTTGTTAACGTCAGTCATGTTTCTAGCCCTTCATGGCTTGTAGGAGACTCAGCAGCGAACTTGCTGCCACGGGTTGCGGTGCCGAATCGCTCAGGCCGCTAGGTTTTTTGGCCGAATCACTCAGGCCAGTCTTGAAATCAGAGATAAGTCGTTGCGCTTCGCTTCGCGGCATCCCGCTCGACCGCAACGCAGCCTCAATCCGGCGAACGGCAGCGGCCTGTGCCCCTGGGCCGCCGTCCTTGATTGCGGCGTCGTCCAGCAGCGCATCTGCCCAACCTTCGTTGACAGCGGCCGACCCTCCAATCCAGCTTTCTTTGTCCATCAGCGTCTGGATGCGCTCAAGGGAAATTCCTGTGCGCGCCTGGTAAACGTCGGCCATGGCGGTATCGAAAGGCGCCATCTGCTCAGCCAGCTGGGCAAAGTCATGCCTATTCCCGGCTGCCAGGCACCAGCAGTTATGGATCATCAGGAACGAAGGCCGGCCGATACGGATATCGTCGCCAGCCATTGCGATGACCGACGCAGCACTTGCAGCCACGCCCAGGATGTTCACGGTCACCTTCGCCTTGTGTTCGCGCAACTGGTTGTAGATCGCCACCCCTTCGAACATGTCCCCGCCGGGGCTGTTGATGTTGACTTCCACGTCACGGTCGCCAATGGCGCGAAGCGCCCCCGCGATACGCTTAGAGGTGACGCCCTCGCCTGTCCACCAGTCTTCGCCGATCACGTCGAGGATGCTGATGGTCGTATCCGAAGAATCGCCAGCAGCAGCGCTGACGGTGGGCGACCACTTGGCGAACGCACTGGGCAACACAAAGGACTGAATCCCGCCGCGCCCGCTGGCGCGAAGCTCAGGTAATTGTTTTAGGCTCATTGGCTGCCTTTCGGTTTGAGGATGGTTCACCCAACGTGTTGAACTTGGGATTTGGATCTGCGGGGTACTCAGCCAAGTCCCGCACTTCGTTGGCCGTGTGCCACGGCTGATGTCCGCCAGCGCCCAGTGCTTTGGCGAAATAGTCCGCCTGGTCTTTGAGCGTGCCTCGCATGAGCGCACGCTCGTTGAATTTGAAATACAGCGTCTCGCGCTCTCGATCGGTCAGGAGCGACCGAGCAAGTGCCTGCTCCCAGGCAACGAAGCGCGGAGCCAACGTGTACTGCACAAAGAAAATTGCTAGCTGTTCGATCCCCGATCCCCAGCTGGTGTCGTCCATCATCAGCAGTGGACGAGGCACGCCATACAGCCGCGCCACTTCTTCAATCTGATGGTTCCGGTTCTCGATCTGCTGCGCGTCCGACGCCGTGGAACTGAAGCGGTTGGCCTTGGCCCCCTCTTCCGCGATCATCCATTTATTGGCGTTTTCGGCCCCGCTGTATTCAGCGGTCAACGACTCTTTCATGCGGCGATACGCCGTATCTGAAAGGGCGTTGGGGACTTCAATTGCCCCTCCAGCCATCACACCAGTCTTGAACACGTTCGCCGCGGCCCGCTGCGCCTGCTCAGCAAGTTCGAACACCTCAGTCGAAAGCTGGCGCTTGGATAGGCCGACTATCCCGTCTAAGGACAAGTCGCGCACATGCAGGATTTCGTCTTGATCCAGCGTAAGGGTGCCGCCGTTCTCCGTCGTGCAGCGGTACTGCATGCGCCAGGCATCGGTCAGCTTCCCTTGCACTCGCCCCTTTTCGAACGGAACCAGATGTATCGGCCGCCCCCCTGCCCGAATGATTCGGGCATATGCATTGCCCTCGGTTTCAAGCAGCAACTGCATCTGGCTCTTGAACTCCATGGGCGTCTGCCAAGGGTTGGGCTTGAAGCGCAGCAGCTTGTAGGCCGGGTGCTCCTTCGCCGCGCGCTTCTCGTCGCCGGAGTGGTACAAGTTCGTCGGCAACATGCCCAAGCCATTCCCGACCAATGACAGGCAGCGCAATGCGGCAGTATTTCGAAGCATCCTGCTGGCTTCGCCCCGCTGGCCGTGCCGAAGGAACTCCAGGAATGCCGGATCGTCCAGGCCGGTGAACGTAATCCCCTGCGCGCTGGCGTGCGGGCGTGCCTGGGCCTCCGGCACCCCACGCCGGAATAGCTTGTCCAGAAATTTCATTTGTTTTGCCCTATAGGAAGCGCAAACCCCGGCTCTCATACACGGACTTGCCGCTGGCCGATGGGTTCAGAGCCATCAGGTGACTGGCGTCGAAAAGCGACATCAGAGGATCAATCTTTGCCGTCCCGCTCGCTTGCTTTGTGATTAGGATCGAATTGGCGCGTTGTTCTACCCGAGCATTGCTCACGGACCAGGCCATCATCGGCCTACCTCCATGCAGGAAAGTGCCCTCAGCGAGCTTGCGCTCAACGGTCTTGATCGTGCCGCCCATGCGCCAGCCCTGCGATACGCCGACAAGCAGCTGTTCGGGAATCTCCGCTTCGGCAAACGCCTCGGCAAAGGTGATTCCACTCGGGTCCGCGCCCACGCCTTCCTTTTCCGGAAAGAGCCCAGCGTCGTAAATGCGCTTGATGATCTGGGCGAGTTCTGTGACGTCTTCGCCAATCTTGTTGACGATGACCAGATCTTTGTCCTGCTCAAAATCACGGAGACGCGGGGCGATTTCTTTACGACGCTCCAGTACAGAGGGATGCGCCCACGCCCGCCCCCAGTGCAACCATCGGCCCGTCCCTATCTCTCGGCCGATCAGGCCAAGACCCAGCAAGTCATCCAGCCCGCCACCGTCAATACCTCCGGTGATTACCTCCACGCGGCGCATGAAGTCGCCCAGCAGGCGCAGCCCCTTGTCGGCCTGAGACTGCCAATGGTCAGCCCCAGCCCATCGATCAGATCGTAGGTTCAGGCCGATTTCGACGTTCAGGTGCTTCGCCAAAAACTGCTGGAATGCGCCGTCCGTCCTGGCGCGCAGCAGCTTGAGCTGATCTTCCAGCCACTCGGCGCTGACTGAACGACCAATGTTGGGATTGGTGAAATAGAAGTTGGCCGGGTCAAGGTATGCCTTAGCCTCAAGCATGTCGTCCGGAAACTCATAGAGAATTCCCAGGGTCTTGGGGTCAACGACCGTTCCTTCCCGAACTTGCCGCCAGTAGGCCAGCTTTTCCTTAAAGACACCGGCCGGCGGATCATCGCTTTGGGTAGTCAGGTAGATCACCCAGCCTTCATCCCGCGATATTTGGCCGCCGAGCGCCTCTAGGAACATCGCCACTGCGTTAGCGCGCTTGCCGAATAGCCACAGCTCATCAACCAAGATGCGACCGGACTTCTTGCCGGACACCGTGTCGGTATCGGCGGCCACCACCTTAAGGCTATTGCGTGTCGTCCGATGGGTAATGGTGCGGATGTGGTCCTGAACGTGGAACATGTCCGACAGTTCCTCATCCGCCCGAACCATTGCTGCCGCCGGCTTGAAGCTGTTGTCTGCGACCTCCTTGGTCGGGGCCAGGATCAAATGTTCCTCTTCCTGGCGCCAGCAGATGATTACCGCCGTCAGCATGATGCCGGCAGCTATGGTCGACTTCGTGTTCTTCTTACTGATCAGCAGTCCATATTCCCGGATGCGTTGCTTTCCGGTTTCGACGTCATATCCGCCGAAGATCGCCCGCACAAAGTCAAAAACCCATTCTTCGGAGCATTCCCCGAAGGTCTGGTGTCGGTACGTCCCAATGGCTTCGTCATAGACCTGGGCCAGATCAACGACCTTGAGCTGCTTGAAGATGCCCAGTGCATATTCGGCCTGGTCGGGATAGATGGGCGGCGGAATGATCGACTTGCGCGTGCGCAGACGTTCCGCCCAATCCGGGCACGCGGTTGTCCAGGTCATGACCTAGCCTTTCCCGACAACGCGCAGGTGTGTAGGAGGTGGCGGCGGGCCGAACCGCCCGCCCGCCGCCTTGTTTGCTGCCTCCTGTTTGGCGCCCTTCTTGCCCTGTTCAGCAATCTTTCCGTGCGTGAACGGCATCAGAGCCTTCGCAGCCTCCATCCTCAGCTTTGGTTCTTCGCCGAGGTCGTTCATGATCGCCACCAGCACGGCACGCGGGTCTGAGGTCAGCCCCAGCGCTTTTAGGCCCATGCTTTCGCCGGAGTCGGCGGCGCTTAATTCGTCACGGGTAACGTCAAGCGGCGGTGCGGAATCCGGCTTTTTGTTAACCGAATTTTTGTTAACTCTTTTGTTAACTTGGGCAGTCCGCCCCAGAGCGGCCAGTACATGCTTGTCACGCATCAATCGAGCGGCTGCTTGGGCCGCCCCGTTTTCGCTGTAACCCGCATGAATAGCGGCTTTCGCACCGGATAGACCCGACAGCAGCGCATCGACGAAGCGGCGCTTTTTGTCGGTTAATGCCATAGGTTTTGGTTAACAAAAGTGGGTTAACAATTTTCCGAAACGGGGAAATTTTCTGCGCGTGAGGGAACAGGTGGTTTCCAGTCCGGCAACCCGCCAGACTTTCGACCCGCCCCCCTCTGCCATGGCCTCAGCCACCCGCGTACAGGGCCGCCAGGACCCGACGCCGGAGCGGCTGGGCGCGCACCATCACCATGACCATGCGACGCGCTACGGCCTTCTGGTGACGCAGACGGACAGGCCACGCCTGATCCAGCGCGCCACCTTGGCGGCGTCAGGCGTTGCACCGGTGATCTGCGCGGCCAACGCCACGCCAGACAGATACCAACGCACCCACCACGCGACGCGAACCGAGACCATGACTGTGTGCTGTGCCATTACGCGCGGCCCCTGTATCCCATGTCCTGCCGTGTCTTGGCGTCGTGGCATCCGACCTTGCGCCCGTGCGCGTCGCGTGTCACGCACAGCACCTGCGTGTTTGCGTCGGTGTCATCGCCGCCGTCGAACAGGCTTACCTTGTGGTCAAGCTCGAATCCGTGCGGGTACAGGGTCAACGCTCCGCAATGCGCGCAGTGCGGATTAGCAGACCAAATACGCAACCGGCGGTCTTGCAGCTTGCGGCCTGTCATCCGCTTGGCGCTGGGCGTGGGCGCTGCGGTCAGCCTGGAACCAGCCATCGCAATGCGCGGCTTGAGTGTCTTGAGCTTTGCCATGCCTACGCCGCCGCCACTATGGCCGCGTGATCGTCGATGATCTCGACCTCGACCTCATACGTGTATCCCGTGCTGGTGGAACGGCTGGTGATGTACGCCCTATACGACACGGTGGGCGAATCCAGGCTGACACCCAACTTTTCCGCTACGCGTTCAGCAATGACGCGTAGCGCCACGTCCTGTTCGACCTTTGCGGTATGTACATCGCGGTGCTGCTTGTTGGTGTAGATCTTCATGGCTTCCACCTGTCTTTGAATAGGTGCCGGGTGCCACCAACTGCACACCGCCCGGCGCGATGCCCCTAACCTCGCACGCCACGCCCAGCGCGCAGCCCCGTGATGGCGAAGGGGCAGAAAGGCTATAAAAATAATTGCAATGCTATATAGCTTTCACTATAATCATTTCATACCAAACAGAGCGCAACATGTTCAAGATCAACTGGGGCAAGAAGGCGAGAAAGCAGCTGGCAAAGGTTGACGGCTCCGACCGCAGCCGCATTGCCCACGCCGTCACCGCCCTGGCCGATCTGCCGAACGCTCAGAACGTCAAGGCCCTGACCAATCACCAGTACGGCTACCGTCTCCGGGTTGGCAATTACCGAGTCCTGTTCGATGCTGATACCGTCATCCGTATCGTGGAAATCCAAGAAGTGAAGAAGCGCGACGGCAACACCTACTGAAAGGAACCAGCCATGAACCTGCATCCCACCATCGTGGAGGCCGACGGCAAGCCGGCCTTTGTCGTCCTGCCCTACGCCGAATATCTCGAACTGACGCGCGCACAAACCGCGCCGGTCCCGTCCGATGTGCGTATTCCCGCCGATGGGACCGTTCCGCATGAGGTCATCCTGTTGATGACTGACAACGACTGGAGCATCATCCGCGCTTGGCGCGAATACCTCGGCGTGACGCAGATTGAAATGGCGTCCCGCCTGGGCATCCGTCAGCCCAGCTATGCAGCGATGGAAGCGTCTGACGCGCGCCCACGTAAAGCCACACGTGAGCGCATCGCGGCCGCACTGGGCCTTCAGTTCGATCAGGTCGATGCGTGACTGACGGTCTCCAATGCAAAAGCCCCGACCGGACTATCCGTATCGGGGCTTTCGTTTGTCTGGAGCGGGCTGCGGGGATCGAACCCGCGTAGGCGGCTTGGAAGGCCGCAGCCTGACCACTCGGCCAAGCCCGCCAACACCAAAATGCTGCACCGCTTCAAGCCGGACGTGGCCGAAAGGCGTATTGACGTCATTCACGGGCGATGCGCCAATGCACTAAAACGATGCAAAGGCACTAAGGAGGTGCGCGATGTTGAACGATTACAGCAAGCCGGCCCTGGAGCTAATGGTGGCCGCTGACGACGGCACGACATACCGTATAGAAAGGCGAAGCCGCTTTTTACCGGGAGAGGAACACCCCGCATTCTTCTACTGCTGCCTGCCGGACGGTCGGCACGTATCTTGGCTTGGGTCTGGGCGCTATCAACTTCCGGACGGCACGGTAGTTAAGATGGTCGCGTCTCGCATACGAGATTAGATTCGTCCGCGCTTTGCTAGAGCTAGGCTCAATCGCCCGCCTTTTGGTGCCCCGCAGCCGCTTCGAAAGCGCGCGCGACCTCATCCGGCACGTCTGCACCTAACACGTCATGTTTCCATCCGCGCTTCGGCGGCCAGGGCACGCCCAATATGGTCAGCTGCCTCTTGTTGTAGCCGCCGTTCGGGGTCTGCCAACGCAGCAGCCAGTCATCGGTGATCTTCATTGGTTGTTCGAAAATCGACAAGAGCAAAAAGCAAAAAACCCGCTGCTTTCGCTGGCGGGTTTTGTTTTGGCGCAGTAATCCACCTTATCTGTTAGGACCGTATTCTGGGTGAAAAAAATCCCATGGTCAACAGAATTTTTATCCAACTACGAGCCCGTCTACCCATTGGCCACGGCTTTGTGCGGTTCAAGGGATGAAATATTCACAGCCCGAACAGCATATTTTTCCCGCAATGCAGCTTCTCTGTCGGGGTCGCGCAATACAGTAAAACCGGGCCGTTCGGCCAAGCGACGCTTACGGTCCTGCGGGCGAAGTTCAGAGACAGGCGCATTCTGGAAAAAATCGCGATTGCCACCGTCGGCCCACGATTCGGAATACACCCCATGGGTCAAGACAACGTCGAACTGATCCAATTCTACGTGGTAGTACTCGATCCACCCCATCCGCGCTTCTTGAACGATGGTGCTCCCATTGACAAGACACTTCGCGCGCACCAACACGCCATCCAACAAGAGATGATGCCAGGGTGAAACCCACAAATCGGATCCTGGCAGATTGTGACCAAAGGCGTGCTGCCGAATCCTAATTGGCCACGTCGCCGCACGCTCGTTATCAGAACGCAACAGCGCGACACGATACTTGCGCCAGCCCACCCATTTCACGTGGCGCGTTCCCGAAAGCCCGAGGACCTGATCGCCAGGCTGTAAGGACTCAATGGCGACCTCACCATCTGGGGTGCGCACAAGCGTACCTTTTAGGAAACAGACTGGCATCACAAAGGTACCGTTGCTGAAATAACTTTGCGGATCCGCAGCAATGATTGCGCCTATCTCCGGAGCCATGTTCGTAATCGACATCATTACCGGCATGGCACCACTCAGGAAGAGGGCGGAGCCAGTTCCGGATGCCGCATCGTAGTTAAACCCCGACAAAATCCCACCAGGTACATGGACGGAATCTCCTGCGCTCATCCCGCTTATTGTCACAGGGCCCGAAACACCAGAGTTGACATATGTGAAGCTGCCATCTCCGTCGCCGCTGAACTCCACGTTCAGATTTACGACACCACCCGAAGGCACAGTACCAAACTGACTGACGGTGGCCGAAGAGTTGCCGTCAATCAGGAGCTTGCCTGGTATTGAGGAAGCATCGGCGACCGCGAACAGTAGATCTGACGCTTGAAGATGGGCGCCATTAGTGACGACCACAGTCGCGCCTGTAGACGGAAACGTAAAGAGTGGAACTGAAGCAGAGAGGTTGACGCCATCCACAGTCAACGTATTAGGCCCCAGCATCACAAGCGCGCTGTTATCCACACCGTCCGCACTGGTCGCATCGACTGTTACGTTAGTTTCTCGCAAATCGACAACAATATTCGCCATTGATGTTCCTTAGGCCGTGTCTTATTAGGGCGGTGAAGGAGGCGCCCACGCGCGGGCACAGGCACAAGCCGCACCTGCTCTCCCATAACCAATTGAAACAGTAATTAAGATTAAAGCAGATGATCGAAAGACCGAACACTTATTATTGACAAATTTCTTCTATACGTTACGTATGTATTCAAAGTCAAGGGCTAAACAAGATGCGCACCTGGCTCCCGGGCTATCCATCCGCAGGTCTTTAAGCGGTCGGCAATTTCCCGGATTGCCTCAGGATGCAATCCCATTTGCATAGCCGGGCCTCCGAACAGCCAGCGCTTCAGTTTGGCACTGTGTGCACCCGCCGTTTTTTCGTCGACGTCGTATCTTTCCGCTAGCTCAGCTAGCGTGACCTTCGCGCCCAGCAGCCGCTGGATCAGCGCGGAGCGCAGCCGCCCGTTAGATACGCACCCTGGCAATGCCGCGGCAGCAGACACTGTCGTGAGCTCACCCACAGCATCTGACCATTCCGGGTTCACCCTCCATCCGCCGCAGCATGCCGCCCGGCATTCGCACGGCACTTGCTGGGGCGCGATGCTCGCCACCAGCACCGCCTGGTGCAGAGGAGCGAGGCGCGCAAGCTCTGCGCGGATCATGCCAGCCTGCCCTGCACCGTCCACGCCCGACAGACCTTTGCCCTCCCCCTCCGACTTGCCGGACATAGCTTTGTTCATCAACGGCCGGTCATATTGCTGCATCGAGTAAGTCAACGCGTACACCAGCGCGGCGTGGGCGGTACTGAAAAGCGCCTCCGGCTTTTCTTTCACGGCCGGGGCCGACGGTACGCGAGAAAGCGTATAGGTAGTCATCAATAAATCCCCGGGGAATAAATCACTTTCGCGGGCAACATTTCCCGCATCCATTGCATTGCCGCTTCCCATCCCAGCGTGACGGTATACCGCCCCCGGACAGGAAAAATCTTCGGGTTCACGTCGTGGGCGTCAACCATGACCGATTCACCACGCGCCCCCGATTGTCTGTAGACCAGTACCGGCACGCCGTCCTGGCCTGCCTGCTCCTGCGTCTGGCGCCACCAGGCGGGCAAGCAAAGCGTGTTCGCGTGCTTGCATTCGATGCTGATGCGCGCGAAGGCCGGATCGTCTGCAACCACGTCGCTATCGCCGACCGCGTTGCGCACGCGCCGCCGCCAGACCTTCCCGGTCGCCTCGGTCAGCATGTTGGCTACCTTGCGCTCAAACGCCGCGCCCTTGTTGCGTGCCATTGCGCCGCTCATGCCTGTGCCCCCTGCCCCGCGTCCAGGCGTAGCGCGTTACGCGCCATCGCAACGATTCCCGGCGAGTAGCGTTTGCCATTGGGGTTATCGGTCTCGGCGATGATCCGCTTCCACCCGCGCAACGGATCACGGCCGGACTGGTTCATGATCCCCGTCGCACCGATCTTGCGCATTTGCTCTTCAGCTTGCGCGCGGCTGGACGCCGTAACCACCGGAGCGGGCAGAGCCTTGACCATGGCGGGGATGGGCTTCCATTCGCCTCGGGCAAGGACTTCGTTCAAGGACCGTTCCCAGCGCGCCTTCATCGTTGTGTAGGGGCAATGCTGAAGGTCATGCGCCCCCACCTCTACCGCCGCCCAGAAGATGGCCGGATGCGGCCAGGTTCCCGGCTCGCCGTTGTGCCGGGCGGCCATTCCTGCGACCGCCGTGTAAAACGCCACCTCGGGTTCAAGCGCCGGCCGGCAGGCCCGAATGAACTCGCCCACGCTGGGCGGCCAGTCGGGCGACATGCGACGGCATGCCCGCAGCCCTTCGGCCACGTCCTGCGGCGTCAGGTTCTCTTCGTCGAACGCTTCCGCCCAGGCAGTCTTCCAGTTTTCGATGCTGTCCATGTCCGGGAAGTCCTTGAGCCACCGCCCCCCATACGTGCCAGAGAGGCGATTCCAAAGGTGATCGATTGCCGAAATTCCTTCGAGCGTCGTGCGAGGCAGCAGCCACGCGTTGACAGCCTGCTCAGGCGTCGATTGTGCGACCGTCGTCATAGTCCATGCCTCCTTGGGCGCGAGTGCGGTTGCGGTTTACGTGGGCGGTTGGATTGAACTTGCCGGGACGCGGTGCGCCCCCGATTGCTGCGCCGCTCGGGGCAAACAGCCCTTGCCAGCTTTTGCCGATGGCGTGCGTGATGACAGCCTCCGGCGTGTGGCCTTGCTTGCGGTATCCGTCCAGGTCCGTCACCTGCTGCTTGGCGGCCTCTTCGGTCAACGGCTTGCGGATCTGCACGCGGTGACGAACCCAGCGCCCCCACAGTTCAGCATCCAGCCAATCCGGCAATTCCACGCTCATCGGGTCGAACCCCGGCGAGCGCTTGCGCACGCCTTTAGGTTCATTGACGGTTCCTTGACGGTTCAATGACGGTTCGGGTGCAGCACGTTCACCCCGTGGCGTCGTCAGATTCACCCCGTGACGTCGTGAGCTGCACCCCGTAGCGTCGTCAGATTCACCCCGTTCGTTACGGGGTGCAGCAGGTTCGCCCCGCTCGTCATCTTTGGAATGTTCCACGCGGGGTGAAACTGGTGCACCCCGTGAAAGATCAATGTCGTAGCAAACCGGACGCTGATCGGCACGCCGGATGTAGGCTTTGACCAGATCCTGATTGCCGCGCTGAATTACCTTTTGGGTTTCCAACTCACGCAGCTTGTTCTGCACCGTTCGAGTAGACAGCCCGGTGTCTTCCGCCAGAGTAGCCACAGAGGGGAAAGCGCCCTCACCCTTTGGCCCCGCGTAATTGGCAAGGCACAACAGCACGTGACGGGCGGATGCCTCGGTCACAACCCTTTGCGCCAAGGCCCATGTCATCGCCTGAACGCTCATGACGACTCTCCATACAAAAGTTGAAACCCCTGCTCGACCTCATCAGGCCACTTGCCTAAGGCAATGATCCGCAGACGCGTAAGGCGCAAGCCGGGGATGAAATAGCTAAGCTTCAGCGCTGCCGCTGCCCGTGATTGATCAATGAACCAATGGCACGGCCCGCAGCCGAAGGCGATACACCAGTCATGCGCTTTGATTCCCTTTCCCTTGCCATCGCGCAACCGATTGGAGTGGCAGGCAACCGTCGTCTCTTTGTCGTACCGGCAATACCCGGGAACGCGTAAGAGACATTCCTCGCCTTTGGCAAGATCAAGCAGCGCCTGGTTGCGATAGATCGTCTTGGGCGGCTTCTTGCCCTTCTTGCGCGCCTTCATAGACGCGCGCGGGGGCGGCATGGGGGCGGCGGCCCGAATCGGCGCGGCACGCATCATCGGCGTGGTGCTGCGCTTCATCGGCGTCTTGTTCTTGAGGGGCGTGCGGCGCATCAACGACATTCCGCCCCCGGCTCAGCCTTGACCCGCCACCAGTACGGGAACTTCCAGGCATTCGTGCGACGCTTGACCAAGCCCGCCTGGGTGGCGTCGAAAAGGAACGATTCAACGGCGCAGGCGGCAGCAACAGCCCGCGTCGTGCTTCCCCACGGATCCACCGGCACAAGGGCAGGCTCTACGATGCTTCGCAATGCCGGAACGTCAACACGACGCGGGGTATTGATGATGGCCAGCTTGACCGCTTCCACGGTTTCAGGCGGCACCCGATACCCTCGGAACATGTGCAGGCAGTCAGCCATAGATGCCGCTCCACTTCACAAACGGCTTTCGCACGGCCTCATGAAAGAGCGCCGCCGCTTCGGCGTTGTGATCCAGCTGCGCACGGCTGGTGATACCGCAGGCATCACGGACGAACTGCGCAGCATGCTGCTGGGCGGTCACACCCTGGGGGGCGGCACCGATGCGGGCAACAACCCAAGCCTGGAACCGGTCGTTCCCGCAGAGTTGCCCAGCCGCACGCGCCAGCGCGCCCCCCTTACGCTCCGTGGACGGGACACGCGCCCGCACGGGTACACCAGACGTCCCACGGGTCAGCATTGCACCCTCGACACATTGCGAGCGCCGCGGAACGCCAAAACGGCCAAGTCCATGAAGAGCGTGTACAGCGCGCTCCGCTCATCCGGGTCGATCTGACCGTCCGCCATCGCTTCCAGGGTCGACGCATTCAAGCCTCCGACCGTGGCGCCGACTTTCAGCACCTTTTCGTGGATAGCCTTCAATTCGTCGGGCCAGCCCTCCGTTGGCGGCGGCGACACGTCCAAGCAGGTGAGCCCATGCTCGACCATCGCGTAGGTCTGCGCCCAGCGGTGGGCTACTTCAGCGCCCCCGGCCTTCTGCGCCAGCCATTCGGTCAGCAGGTCCGCCATCTCGAACGTGATCGACTCGCCCTCTTGGCCGCTCAGCTTGGCGCGCAGCGATTCGTAATGGATGCGCTTGCCGCGTCGCTCGGTCAAAAAGGTGGCCGCGTCCTTGACGCCGCCAGGCGCATTGCGCACATCGTTGTAAAGAACATCAAGCCAGTGGTGGGAGTTCAGGCGGCTGGTCATCGGGCATACCTTGGAATCGGGAAATATCAGGGTTTCGGCGTTACTCCGCTCTTCGTAAGATGCGAAGCATGAGGAGCCACTTCTAAGGAGCAACTTCCCTTTCGCGAGCAAGCTCGGGCCACACGCTGTGCCAGTCGTCAGGTCGAAGCTGCTGGCGTGTCACCCGGCGATCGAGGACCGACTCGATGCGAGCGCAATAGGCCGGGTCAATTTCCTTATCCCTTGTGAGCCAATTGCCGATCTGCTGGGGGAATGCACCGATCAACCGCGCCAGGGCCGCTTGTGAGCCGGCCAGCTTGCAGGCCGCTTCCAGCGCAACGCGATGCTTGTATTGAGTGGGTTCCATGGGTCCATCATTCGATCTAGTAAGTTCGGTCGATGGTAAACGCTTGTTTACTAATCAGTCAACTTGCGTTGATGGAATTTATAAACGAATGTTGATAAGGTGCGCCCCATGGCAATGGGCAAGAACATCCGCTTTCTCCGACTCGCAAAGGGCTTGACGCACGACGCCCTTGGAGAACTCGCGGGCACCAGCGGGCAAACCATCGATCAGCTCGAAAAGCGCGACAGTAAAAAGTCGAGTTATGCGGGTCCGATCGCGCGTGCATTCGGTCTTTCGGTTGAGGAACTACAAGAAGCCGAGGTGAGTGGACTGGACGGGGCTCAACGCTTGCTTGATGAGACGGCAAGGCGTGCGCTATCGATATCGGCACCACCGGACAACAGCAAGCATCTTGTGGCCGAGCCACCGCCCGAGTACGTGGGCCGGGCAACGCCTGGACGACTAATTCCAGTAGTAGGTATGGCACAACTTGGCGAGAACGGCTTTTACGAAGAATTGGCCTACCCTGAAGGCCATGGGGACGGCTACATCCTCCATGCTTCAACGGACCCCGAGGCATACGTGCTACGGGTAAGAGGCGACAGCATGAAGCCGGCCATCCGGAACGGATGGTATGTCGTGGTCGAACCGAATGCCGAAATTGAGCCGGGTGAGTATGTAGCGCTGCAACTTGCGGACGGCCGGAAGATGGTCAAAGAACTTCTTGTACGCCGCCGCGATGGGGACATTGAAGTCTTGTCGGTAAACGGTGAGGTGCGTATGAGCCTGCACGCTGGCCAAGTAGAAAAGATCCATGCCA
>Ga0308165_1004148_pt1 | contig 14631 bp, 16 predicted proteins | sample PhyWR2_FD_201032 | JGI IMG/M metagenome (GOLD analysis project Ga0308165, IMG submission 201032) | Phyllosphere microbial communities from UC Gill Tract Community Farm, Albany, California, United States - DLSLW.R2 | ecosystem: Host-associated > Plants > Phyllosphere > Unclassified | place: USA...
GGGCACTCCCCTTAGCAGGAATTAAAAGCTCCCACAATTCTTCAAATTGCTCTTTCCAATTTGTACCACCTACGCTTATTGGTGCCACGCCATCATGCATGATACGCTTTTTAACAGGTACAACTTGATAGATCTCATAAAGATTGCTGAGTGCATGGTCTGTTTCTTGCAGATAGTCTTTATTAAAATTTTCACGATGAAATTCAAAATTCTCACCTATGCGAATAATTTCATCCCTCATCTTTTGCGTTATTTCGGTGTTGGCTTGGAGCAATATGCGCGATACTTCCACCAACGGGATCAAGTCTATATTACTTGCGCGAGATAATGCCCTTTCAAGCGGCGTTTGTTTAGTCGCATTTAAAGCCTGTGTGTCAGCCCCATGAGCAACCAGTTTTTTGACAGATGAAACATTAAAACTACTACCCGCAGCAAAATGCAATGGAGTATCCCCATAGATGTCCACAGCTTTTATATTTGCTCCAAGTTCTAAGAAGACAGTGATGTTGCCACTTCGAGTCATAGCGTGTTGATGAAGAGCTGTACGTTGATAGCTGTCCACGGCTTCGATGTCTGCTCCGCTTGCTACCATCCAACGCACCAGTTCATCAGGCACTTGAAAAAAGCTGAGTGCCGTTGCTTTTCCATAACCACCTCTTGCATCTAACGCGCATGTGTCAAATACTTTTTTAAGATTTTCTATATTATTTTCCTTGATTAATTCGTCAAAATTCTTTGGAAGTGTATTTTTCTTTTTTGCCATTTTCTTTTGGTTTCGGGTTCAATTGAAATTACCGTCAATGATTGGGCGATTTGCGATATAGGCTAAAGCTGTTCATCAGGAGGCTAGAACCATATGGCTTACGCAGCTTGAAAAAAGATTTAGCCTATTAAAGAAATGAAATTAATCCAAAATCATGTTCATCCCCTGTTCTCGAAGTCTATCCAATCCATCCTTAATTGCTTTAATTTGCTCAGAAGTGCGTCCGTGCCAAAGAGTCACTTCTCCAACCACCTTAAAAGGATGTATGGAACGATAAGACATCGTCGGATTACCTGGAAATTTTTTATCCGTTACATTTGGATCATCTTCGATGTCACCAGTTGCTTCTACCACATAAATTCTTTCCCGTTGGTTGCCTTTCGCGAGTTCAGCTCCCAATACAGCAGTATTCAAAGTCGATGATACATACACGTGCTTGAGTTGCCTTTCTTCATAGTTTGAATTAAACCCAACTGCAATCAGATCACCAATTTTTAAGTCAGCCTTTGTCCCATGAAAATATGTTTGGGCAAAGGCTGTTGCCATATGAAGATTTTCTTGCTCTTTATTCATCATTTCATTTTTCTGTCTATTCTCTTTAAAAATGGATAGTTTATATTACTGCTGAACCTCCGTATTGGAAGAACCAAAATAGGAATACATAAGCAGCGAAGCAGCTCTTTTTGCTTTGCTGTTTGCAGGAACAAGTTTCAGACCCAATTCCTCACTATTGAGTCTACCATCAGCTCCCCACGTGATGTCTTTACCTGAACCGTTAGCGATGGTACCATCCTCTTTGATGACGAGGACCACTTTTCCTTCCTCGGATAGTAGCTTATCCCCCTGTAAACGGACCAGTACCTCCCCGGTCTCAGATTTCAATTCTCCTGCTGCGGTGATAGTACCGAGAAATTCTTTGCCCAGGTAGCACTTTCCAGCCTTATCCATACGTAACACAAAGTTTTTAGATCCACCATCGCTATCCACAATCTGAAAAGCTTCTAAAATAATAGCGGTTTTGTTCGCCTGCTTTTGATCATGCTGAACGGTAGCAAGAACATCTTTAGATTGATGGTCACCGGAGCTATTTTGCCCTGTGCAAGCCAGTAAGAAGAGAAGCGTTCCGCTTAACAGTAATGTTCCCATGCTTAAAAATTTTATGGTTAATAATTTAATATTCAGTTTGTTTATGATAGAAATAAAAAATATGATCTCCATTTTCCATTTTATTGAAGATAAACATTGATTTGATGCCATCCAGCTATCCTCACTTTATATAAATACCTGAAAACAAATAATCCTCATCAAAGTTAAGCGTTACCTTATGGTTGCCCTTTTTGATTTCTATATAATTCGAAAATTTTAAATCATCCACATTCATGATATCACTTTTGTTGAATAAATCGATGGCTTTCTGATAAGAGATTCCGGGACGAAGACCATTTTCAAATGAAACATCCACTTGCTTAAAGTCCTGAAGGCTGTAACCTGTTAACAGGTTGGTTGTCGCATCATCACCATTGCCATGACCCACAGAAAAGTAGAAATACAAGGTTTTATCCTCATTGTTATACGATATTTCCGTGGTCGAAGCCGTATTGCCGTCTATCACAATCATTCTTTCGAAATTTTTATTGGTGGATGAAGACAAAAAATCCTGTTCCGTTGTTTTGCCCACGACAAACTTGTTGAGGTTCCAATCCTTGTCAATGTGCACCGTAAGCTTGTCGGTCGATTCTTTTTTGGGCTTCGTGTTTTTAAGCAATTCCTGCGTATACACTTCTTTGTTGCATCCACCAAAATCAATCGTTCCGTTCATGATATCCCAATAACAGGTCTTGGATAGATCCGTATTGTTTAAAATAATGAGTCGGTCATAATCTGGAGCAAAAAAGATATATTTATGTTCTTTCTTGACATTCCAATAGATTCCGTTATCCGTATTGGGATTTTGAGTTCCCTTTCCATATTTGCTTTCCAGTTTGGCCAGTATCTGTTTCTTGAGGCTCTCCGTTTTCATTTCTATCCTCGTCCCATAGACGGTATGGGCTGCTTGATACTTTTTTAGGATATCAGCCAGGTCGTTCTTATCTTTAAAGGACTGCACGTCGATATGCCCTCCACCCTGTTGAGTCAGGCTGTCCGTTTTTAGCAATTCCGAATTGATCTGGAAAAATACCTTTTGTCCGGTCAGATCAATACCGTCAAAAGTATAGTTGGCACCATCACTAATTTCTATCATCAAGCAAAAAGGATATTCAACGGTTTCAACACCGATGGTTTTGGCATCATCAAAATTAATTAAGCTTTCAACGGTTTCATTCAGCTGCAATTGGGATAAATCTATCCGATCCTGGTTTTTGCAAGAAAGCAGCAAAGGCAGATACGCAAATAGTAAGAGCAATTTTTTCATAAGGTTTTATTATAGGACTCCATCCAAATACAAAAGCCAACAGGGCTCCTGTTGGCGAAAACTCTTGTTATCAGCTTAACTGCCCTCCGGTAGGAGTTCGGTAATAGGCGTTATTTTGATATCATGCTTACCTAGCTTCTCCATTACTTCGCTATTTAATTCTTCCTCAGAAAGGACCAGAAATAGATCGTTTTCAGGAATATCTAGATATTGTACAGATGAAAAGCTCATTTGATCTTTCAGTTCATGATAGCGTTTGTCATCTTCTCTGACAAATCCAGCAGGTACTTGGTTTGGAGTCAACCAGATCCAACTATCTTTATATTTGCCCCTGTAACTCGCGTATCCGCTGTTAAAATGCTCAGGGCTTTCAAATTTTATTTCAAGGATCTGCTCGATCTGTTTAGCATTTTTCTCTATGGAGTGTTCAGTTTGGATCACTAAATCCCCTTCATTGACATCTAATGTTAACAACTCGACATATTCAGCAAAAGAATTTGCTAATTTTTCTTGATGGTCACACTCCAGATCAATCCAGGTCACCTGAGGATCTTCTTGATGCTCCCTGTAGTCCAGACATATATACCAATGCCCATCACCATCCAACGGAACGAGTCCATCAAGTTCAAAACTCACATATTGTTTCGATTCAGCCCAATCAAAATCAGTTAATGAAGGAAAGTAAGGTCCGATACCCATAATCTGCTCCTGAGGAGTTTCTGCGATTTTGTATCGAATATATCCACCATTCTGAATTTTTAAAATTTCCACTAATTTTTCAGGAAGCTTATATCCAATTTGCTTCTGCGCCTGTTCCAAAAGCTCAGGCGTCAACTCGGGTTGCACATAGGGCAAATATTTTGGAACACTCCAAATATTTTTTAATTCACTGTTTGTCATAAGATGATCTATTTATATGGGTTTGTAATTAGTATAGTTAATAGATTGATACTACAGGTCTATTAAAGTGATGATACATGGATCAATCACATTCAATTGAAAACCAGCATTTAACTTGGATATTCAACCTCACGGGCAAAAATCCTATTGGATCTTGGTTTTATATTCCCTCTGCATAGTCCGGATTATAACACTGCAAATTTTTAGGCAACGCTATTTCCTTAAATTTTTCTTTCTCTAGATCGATCTCCCATAATTTATGGATTTTTTCTAACATTGGTTTAGCATTATCTTCATATTCAATTAAATAATTTCTTTCCTGCTTTTGATGATCTAATTTTAGCCGAACATTGGAATAGCACCTTTTGGGATAATCACTGAACACTATGAGCTCATCTCGAATGACAAAATTTGCTTTTCCCTGCTCATAATAATGCATGAACTTCTCCAAAACAATTTTATTTTTACCATTTTGGCAGCTGTCCCGGTTTAAGGAAAATATGGCCATTGCATACTTATCATTTCCAGACTGATCTTCAAGCATAGACCCTAAACACGTATGCAAATTATATGGGTTTAATTCTTGCGTCGTTTTTCCAACAAACGCCCTATCCAAACGGTCTTGCTGAGCTCCCTTTGTGCTTTCCATTTCAGTTAGTGAAAATGGAAAAATTTCCGTTTCGCTTAGCCTGATTGCTAATGGGCTGATTGCTGTTGCGTTTTTGGACTCATCCTGATCTTGAGGGCGAGAACCCAAAAAAATAAAAGATAAAAACAGCAATACGATAAAAAATTTATTCATGTCTATTTAATCTTTAAATTCAGTTCCAGTTTGTTTTCGTCAATTCTTAGCTCACAGCTCGTGTTATCCTTTATCTAATAGTTCTTGAATAGTTTCTTTTCGCTGATTTTTTATTAATAACGCCGACAGATTATCTTCAAAAATTTGCCATCTTCTTTCCTGCCCAAAAGTTCCATGCAAATTTTTCACGAAGCGTTTTGTATCGGCTTGATTATTGGTTAAGAAAAAATACTCAACGAGTTCCTGATAATGATTCAAGCCACTTTTATCCACCATCAAGTCGGTCAAATCGCTTGTCTTTCTGATGGTATCAAACAGAGAAATCACCGCTGTTAAATCCGTGCTGATGGTCGAATTTAACACTTGCAAGTCCGTATCACTGCTGATCAAGTAACCGTCATTGACAGTATGGACAATCGAAGAAATTCTATCCTTGTAATAGCATTCATATTCTTTTGGCTCTACCAATACCGAACGACCGATTACTCGATCCATATCCGTAGAATGGATTCCACAATTCATATAAAATTTAGTCTGGTCAGCCGTATTTCCATGACTCTTTTGAATGTTTACCAGGAAAATCAAATCACCGATTCTTTTATAAAAGTTCATGCCCTTTTTACCAAAGCCATGTTGTTTGAGTACTGGTTTTATTACTTCTGAAATGATCTGATTCAATTTTTCTTTCATCGTACTTCGTCAAAAATCACCGCCAACATTTAGATCATTGCATCTTGGTCTGCAAATTTCCATTCGAAATTCCTTAAAGAGTTAACAATCAGTTGCTCGGTTTAGTTTTAATCTATATCATCATTTACAAAAGAGTTTTGGTATTTTTTTAAAAACCAATTCGACTGTAAAAATTGCTACTTATTTTTATCATATTGATGACATTAACGTTTAGCATTAAAGTTCTGTATAAATAATTAAAAAATCAATAATCTACAGCTATATTTGTTCAAAATTATGGTTGGAATTTCTTTAAAATCAATACTGCGCTAAAATCAGGACTTAGCTCTTCTTATGTATTTGTGCCTGTCGAGTCTACATTAAGCCACTACTTGAGGTTCTTTCCCCTTTTTATATTCCGTCAAGCTCATATGGTGCCGTTTTTTAAAAAACTTATTCAAATGGCTTTCATCTGAAAAACCAAATTCCGTTACGATTTCATTGACCCGCATATCACTGAATAAAAGCCGATGTTCAATCAATCTCATCTTATAATTCAAGATATATTGCTGGATCGTTTCTCCAGACTGCTTTTTAAAGTAACTCCCGAGATACGTTTCTGAAAAGCCAAATTTCTTAGCGATCGAAGAGACTTTTAGTAATGCTGGGTCATGGATGTTTCCTTGAATATAATCGATGATATCGATGACTCTTTTATCCGTATTGGACGTGATATGCTCCGCTCTCATCTTGGAAATATTCCTTGCAGCGATGACAATCAGTGCATTGACATACGTTAAAGTCAGCTCATCTTGATAAAGATCCGGATGATGGATACCATGGAGCAGGGAATCAACAATCGATTTAACCAAAACAATGTCAGGCTTATTCTGCAAAATACAGCCGGACAAAAAGGAAGCACCATACAGCAGACATTGCATCGAATTAATACTGTTCCACTTGTAGTTTTTCACATAGCGTTCACTAAACTTCACCAGCAAAAGATCTGTATTTTCCTGAATTTCCAAGTAGTGCTGATCATTTGGTGTCAGCAGGATCAGACTGCCTTCACTGTATGAAGCCATATTGTTGTTGATCTTCAGAAATCCTTTTCCCGATAGGACATACACGATTTGGAAAAAGGAGAACTGGCTATCTTGAAGTGGACAGCTGACTGACTGCAGGTATTCTACCTTTACCAATTGATCGATATTCTCTCGTTTCATAGGGTAAAAATACCTATTTATCATTAATATATACTGATTATTTAAGATTTTTCTGTTCAAATTTGCTACATATTAATTTTAAGTATTCATGAAAACATCCATTTACGTCTTAGCACTGGGAGCTTTTGGCATCATAACCACTGAATTTGGAATCGTCGGCATCCTGCCGACTATCAGTCGACAATTTGACGTATCCATCGATACGGCAGGTTGGCTCCTGAGTGCCTTTGCGATCACAGTCGCCGTATCGTCCCCTTTTATCACATCCTTTACGACCAAAATCAACCGAAAACTCCTGCTTTGTTTGGTCATGAGTATCTTTGTTCTATCCAACTTAATTTCGGCATTTTCTACCAATTTCAATATGCTTATGGTTGCCCGGATCTTGCCTGCGATCTTGCATCCCCTATTTTGGAATATCGCCATCGCCATTGCCTTCAAGGAAAAAGGTGCCAAGGGGGTATCTACCGTCATGTTGGGATTAAGTTTGGCAACGGTGCTCGGTATTCCCCTCACCACCTATGCCGTAGACCTGTTCGATAATTGGCAAGCTTCCTTTTTCCTGAGTAGCGCCATTAGTTTGATTGCTTTTATTGGTCTCTTGCTCTTTATACCCTCTCTTCCGGCAGATCCATCCATTTCCACGAAAAACCAGGTAGCGGTCTTAAAAAGTCCACTTTTATGGCTCAATTTAATTTCGACCATCGCTACCTTAGCAGCGATGTTTGCCAGCTATACCTACCTGACCACGTACCTGGAACAGATCACCAAGATGGATGGTGCACAGATCAGTATCATGCTGCTCCTATTCGGTGGTATGGGCACTTTAGGCAATTGGCTGATGGGACTGGCCTTGAACCGCAATGTGCTATTGACGGCAAGACTATTCTTAATACTTTTAGTGACCGTGCAGATTCTCGCTTATTATTTTGGAGGACATTACATTCCGATGGTGATCATCGTATCGCTATGGGGAATGATTCATACAGGAGGATTTCTAGCATCAAATATCCGCACCACACAATCTGTCCCCCATCACGCTTTAGAATTTGTCAATAGCCTACTGACTTCTTCCTTTAATATTGGCATATCCTTGGGAGCTTTTCTGGGAGGACTCGTCAGTGTTTATTACGGCGTTCACGATGTGTTATGGGTCAGTATCCTGCTCTTGACCATAACGTTTTTGCTGAGTTTTGTGACCTTTCCTAAAGATCTTTCAGAAAACGAGGAAGAAAGTCAATTGGAAAGGGCAACATCACCAAGCCTACATGGTTAAATAGTTGGTGACAACAAATGTTATATGAAAAAACCAGCGGTTTTATACGAAGTCCGCTGGTTTTTAAAATCATTAACAGAATTTTAATCCATGATTTTTAGTTCCTTGAAAATAGCCCTTGTAATATCCTTTCTGCAATTTCCAAAATTTGACAAATTCAATTTCCTGTCCTGCAAAATTCGGGTAGCAAAAAAATAAGCCTTATTATTACGCTCAATATAACCGACCCACCATCCTGTATTGATATCATTTTCCTTGGTCCAACCGGTTTTTGAATGGATAATGTAGCTGTCTGTCTGCTCCGTAACCATCACATTTTTTACAATTTGTTGGTTTTCTTTTGAAAAAGGGAGTTCCTCGTTATAAAGTCTCCTCAGAAAATCAACCTGATTGATGGGGGAAATTTTAAATGCACCAAAATTCCAAAAGTCATCATCCGCATGCGATAAGTTTAAATTTCCATACTTGGATAAACTCAAGTATTGTTTATATTTCTCCTTACCTATCTTTTTTGCTAACTCAACAAACACCCACCCTGCTGATACCTTAAAAGCCTCTTTTACGGTCATATCGTGATAGATATCCGGACGGTATCCATATTTTACTGTATCCGTCTGGCCAGGCCATTTAACAATGTCATTTTCATCTTTTATTACCTTTGTTTCCAATGCAATAAGCAGATTAACTATTTTAAAAGTCGATGCCGGGAGATTTTCAGTTTTTGCATCCTCCATAACGCTGCATACCCATGTTTTATTCGTATTATCATAGATCACTGTTGATCCTTCCACCTGACAATTGGAAAAATATTTCCCAAAATCTGGGCGAATCAGTATTTTCTCATCAGACTGAATGAACGAATGGTCTGCGACCCGTTTTGTCGGCATACAGGAATTAAGAAAACAGATACCTATTAATAAAGCAGTTATTAGATAGACTTTCATTTTGTATTCATTATAAAACAGGACTCATTTACTAGTAGCAAATGTACATCCTAGCATGCATTCATTAAATGGTTAGTAATAACCAAATATGAGCGAACTCCTTTTCATCATTGGAGAAGCTGGACAAAGATCTCAAAAACCCTTCTCGGCTGAATCATTCCAACAATTTATCAAAAAACAAAATCTTACTAAAACTACTCTATTCCAATGGTAAATTTATATCTGACTACAGTAACATACCGATGGCAGCATTTAACCTTTAACATGAACTCCTAAAAGGTGCAGTCCAGTTTGGTATAATGCTAACCAAAAACGCTAGAAAGAATATAATTGTAACGAAAAAAACACGATAATTTATAAAAACTATCAGCTAAAATTTCACTATTTTAGCTGAAACATTTTTTACTTCAATCAATGACAGAACCCAATCAGTTACTTTTCTTTTTCAGTGCATTAGGTGCTTTCAATGGTCTACTACTTTCCTTCTATTTTGCTATCCATACGAAGAAAAAAGCTTTTGCCAACTATTTTTTAGCCTTTTTATTGCTGGTTTTAAGCATCAGAATTATTAAGTCAGTTTTTTTCTATTTTAATCCACAATTGTCCAATATTTTTATTCAAATTGGACTTTCCGCCTGCATTTTGATTGGTCCGTTTCTGTTTTTGTATCTCCAATCTTTTTCCGACAACAAAAAGTCCAATTGGGCTATTCATACCCTACCTTTCGTCATCGGGATCACAATTTTAGGAATGGCCTACCCTTATACCGAACATCGCCAGGTCTGGAGCAACTGGATCGTCCTGGGTATTTACCTGCAATGGCTGGTTTATATGATAGTATCTTTTAAATACCTCAGACCGATTTTAATAAAAATAAAGGCAAAAGAAAAATTAAAGGATCTCGATGTTTGGTTGCTCAGTATTTATGCAGGTGTTGCCATCATTTGGTTTGCTTACAAATTTGGAACCTACGCCTCTTACATCGTGGGCTCCTTGTCGTTCTCTTTTGTCTTCTACTTAATTCTATTACTGATCATCTTTAGAAATAGCCGGGAAACAACTTTTTTTCAGGAAAAGGAAAAATACAAAAACAAAGACATTGATCCAGAAACATTGGATTTAATCCGCCAAAAACTTGCACTGATGGTGGAGCAGGAATTGTTCCTTGACCCCAATTTTACCCTGGAGATCGCCGCAAAAGAATTGAAACTAACCAAGCATTTATTGTCACAATATATCAATGAAAAGTTGGGAAAATCCTTTTCCAGTCTCATCAAAGAACATCGCATTGAAAAAGCAAAACAATTATTAGAAACGCAAAGCAACTATACGATCGAAAGTTTAGGTTATGACAGTGGTTTTACTTCAAAGTCAACCTTCTTTACCGCATTTAAAAAAATCACAGGATTTACACCCGCAGAATATCAAAAATTGAACTCCAAATAAGTTCTATTTTATAGATTCAAACTTCCCATTTATAAACCAAAACCCCTATCAAAAGCCTTTATCAGATATTTGTACTCATTAATTTAACACATCTAAATCATTAAAAAAATGAGAAAAGTACTTTTATTTATCGGGCTAAATTTGTTGTTTCTTAGTGTAAATGCCCAAACTGATGAGGGCACAAACGACTGGCATCTGGTTCAGAAAACCCTCCATCTCTACATGGACGGAATTGGCACGAGCGATTCCGTTAAAGTATCACAATCCTTTCATGATTCCTGGCAACTAAAATATCTTGAGGATGACAAAATAAATATCATCAAGAAACCAAAATATATGGAACGATTCGATATAGCTCCGCACGCAAAATCCCCAAAATGGTCCGGGCGTATTGTTTTTATTGATATTACCCATACTGTTGCCGTCGCAAAAGTAGAGATCAGCACGGCAAAATTGCTGTTTACCGATTATTTTAATTTGATGAAAACGAGCGAAGGTTGGTTTATTGTCGATAAAATTTCGACCAGAAGTCCGCACAGAACAGTAGAAATCCCGGCAAATCCATCCACATAAACATCTTTATCGATGAATAAACTATTCTTAGTGCTCCTTGCTTTTATAGCTTGGAGCACAAACATTTATGCGCAAAACAAAATCTTGTTTGTTACTTCCAATCAGGATTTTTATGGAAGCACCACAATCAGTGCGTCCAACCATTTCGGGGAAATTATTGAACCTTATGAAGTCTTTATACAAGCTGGTTAACAAGTTGATTTCATCAGTCCCAAAGGTGGTGCAATCCCGATTGGTTACCTCAATACTTCCGATAGTCTGCAAAAGAAATATCTCTATGACGCCTGGTTTATGGATAAATTAGAGCATACCTTGAAACCAACCGAAATAATAGCCGAAAATTATGTCGCCATTTTTTACAGTGGCGGTGGCGCTGCCATGTTTGGAGTTGCGGAAGATACGACTATTCAAAAAATAGCCAGAAATATTTACCATAGAAATGGTGTAGTTTCCACCATCTGTCACGGAACAGCTGGTATTGCCTATTTAAAAGACGAAAATGGAAAATCTTTATATGCAGGAAAAAGAATCACCGGTTACCCAGACAAATTTGAAAACACCGAGATGGATTACTACAAAGCATTTCCGTTTTCCATAGATCAGGCCATTCAAAAAAATGAAGGCAATTTTGTTTACTCTGAAAAAGCTGGAGATGGTTTTCATCTAGTCGACGGTAGATTTGTAACGGGTCAAGATCCAAGTTCCGCGACCCAAGTGGCAGGTGAAGTGGTGAAAATGTTAAAGCATCATTTTAAAAATCCCAATGGAATCGTTAAAACCGATTCAGAGCAAGTGACCGAAACACTGCTTCATTACATAGAAGGGACGGCAACTGGACAACCAGAAAGACTTCGAAAAGCCTTTCATCCCAGTTTCAATTTGTATACCGTAGCAACAGATTCCTTGTGGATACGCTCAGGTGAACAGTATATCTCGAATGTACAGGTAGGTGAAAAAACAAACAGAATCGGGAAAATCATCTCCATTGACATAGAAAAAGATGCCGCCATTGCAAAGGCGGAGATTCTAATTCCAAATGTGCGTCTTTTCACCGATTATTTTTTACTCCTCAAGTATGGCGGTGCGTGGAAAATAGTGCATAAAAGTTATTCGTGGAGAGATTTGACACCTCTGGAAGGCAAATAAGCAATCAAACCTATTCTTTGAAAACATAAATCAATACCTCTCATGTGGTTACTGTAATAAGTGCCAATATTTGGATTTGCGTCTGGGCAGCTGATCGAAAACAAAAGCTGCAGATATGGATCATGTTCAATTGAAAAACGATATTTCAATTGAACTTTTCGTTCGCCTGACGCAAATCCTTATTGATCCATGTTTTGCTATGACGTTTTTATCTCGTGGTATCTATCCGACCGAACTGCTCCGTAGATAACAGTTTGATGATTCATTTCTTTACGATCAGGCATACCCTATTCCCATGAGCTAAAACGTAGATCAAGGCGATAATCGCCATTTTTCGAAGGTCATTTCAAACTTGATCTCCCCTTTACCGTGTAGGCCAATCTCTTTCCATCCCGCTCTTCTGTAAAATGCTTCTGCCCTTGTACCTGGGGCAGTCCCCAACCAGACCGATTGTTGTGTTTGATTAAAATACCAGTCGAGCATGATATCATGCAGTTGTTTTCCGATGCCACGTTTATCAAAGTCAGGATGTACAAATAAAGCCCATACATTATGGTCTACCAGATCAACAATAGAAAAACCAACAACCTGGTGCTCCATTTCACAGATCCAGCCCTTTCCTCTTTGGGTTATAAAATCTGCGCAGTCCTGATCAGTGACCAGATCCGGATTGGACAGAGCGTTTTCCTTCACCGCATTTCTTACGATTTGAATTTGTGGGATATCGCCCACTCTAGCTTCTCTTAACATCATGGTATTAAATCAGTAATATGGGCAATGGATAATTCTTGAATAACTGGCTACTACAAATTTACGAACAAAATTTAATAGCAACGAATTAAATTTATAGTTCGCTTAGATTAAAACACCAGATCGACGCCTAATATTGAAACTAATATGCTAGATTTAAAATAAAGAACACGTAGTCGCAGATGGAAAAAGATCTCAACATACAATTCTATGATGAATTAGCAGACGATTATCATTTAATTTTTGATAACTGGAACGAGGCCATGAGCAAACAGGCGTCAACGCTCCAACAGATCATCAAGACGTCTGCCGCAGCAGAAGCGTCAACTATCCTGGACTGCGCCTGCGGTATTGGCACACAAGCAATAGGACTTGCTGCTCTTGGCTATCAAGTATGGGGCACAGATCTAAGCCCAAAAGCCGTTGATCGAGCAAAATTAGAATCAGACCAAAGAGGACTGCCCATTACTTTTGCTGTAGCAGATTTTAGATCATTGGAGCAATATGTATCTGGTCTATTTGATGTTGTCATAGCTTGCGAAAATGCCCTTCCCCATTTATTGGATGAAAGCGACATGTTGTTAGCGGCTAAAAGCATATTAACAAAAATGAAATCAGGCAGTCTTTTTATAGGCAGTATACGAGATTATGATAAAATCCTTGAAAATAAATCATTAAGCACAGCGCCTACCGTAAAAAACGAAGAAGGAAATAGAACCATTTCATTTCAGGTATGGGACTGGATAAAACAAGATGTTTATATCGTCAACCATTTTACATTAAAAGGCACAGAAGATCAATTTGAAACGAATCTCCGTAAAACCAAGTATCGGGCATATCGGAGAACTGATTTAACGAACATCTTTGACACTGCAGGCTTTGTACAAATAAGCTGGCTAATGCCTCAACAGTCTGGTTATTATCAGCCTATATTCATCGGTAAAAAGCCTTAGTTTTTGCTATGATTGACCATTAACCATAGCATAAATACATAGGTTAAATAGCGTTGATGATATATTTTCAGTCCAGATATTTTGATCATAAGCTCCTAGGTTGATCTATATTTTTATTCCTGATGTCCGCATTTGAAGAGCAAAGAAGTCTTCGGATAAAACTTTTACGGAAAACCTTTGTTTTTTTTAAAATAACAAACAGTTTTCTTCGTTTATCATGATATGATGTATAAACATCAGATTGTGCGTCTGGACGGTGAACAGTTTGGTGTTTTGCATACGGTCTGGCCATCGGTAAGATAGAAAAAGAAGCTGCTTTTTTTACTTCTTATAGCTGTGTATCGAGAATTAACTTGTAATTTTATATCTATGAAACATCCATTATTTTTTTACGCTGTCCTAGCGTTAGCCACTTTAGGATCAAGTTGTACGAGTAATAAAAAATTTGCTGCTCTACAAGCAAGTTACACGCAACTACAACAAAGTAATCAAGACCTCAATAGTCGCTTACAGACAACTGAGAGTGATTTAAATGGCTCTAAAATCAGAATTAAGAGTCTGGATGAACAAATTGCTTCTGAAAAAGCAAATGTTGCCGCTTTACAAACGGCCTTAAACAACTGTCTCAATTCCAGCAATCAAGGAAATGTGAATATTTCAAAGCTTGTGGATGAAATCAATTCGTCCAACAAATACATTCAACAGCTTGTCAATAGTAAAAACAAAAGTGATTCCCTTAATTTAGTTTTGACCAACAACCTGACCCGTTC
>Ga0308165_1004149_pt1 | contig 14631 bp, 12 predicted proteins | sample PhyWR2_FD_201032 | JGI IMG/M metagenome (GOLD analysis project Ga0308165, IMG submission 201032) | Phyllosphere microbial communities from UC Gill Tract Community Farm, Albany, California, United States - DLSLW.R2 | ecosystem: Host-associated > Plants > Phyllosphere > Unclassified | place: USA...
TACTTTATGCCTTCAACCTTAAAACATAGCAAACACGAAATCATTCCCTGCGAAAGATGCGGAACCGCTATTGAGTGCAAGGCAAATTCTTATACCAAATGCCAGTGTAGCGTGGTGCAGTTAAGCATTAACGAAGTACAGTATATCTCCGAGCTGTATGATGGTTGCCTATGTGCTAAATGTTTGTTTGAGTTACAGCATGAATACCGTGAAGAGATCGGTGTGTAACATTTTGTCTTCTTGGTGCCTCTTTGTGGTCCAAATAGTTTGAAAAGCAGGCTTCTGTGCCTTTCGGCTAGTTCCAGTCCAGCTTTTTATAACTCCCGGCTTTACTCAGGATCCGTGCAATCGGGTTTATTTTAGTTTGGCTCCTTTTTGATTGCTTTTAGCGATAAGTAACCCATTCAATACCTAACAAGCCCCTATATTTTTCGATTTGGAAATAGTTGCCTTTTCGAAAGCGATAATATACCTGCTCTGTAACCGTCAGTTTTATTGATTTAAATTTTTCCTGTAATAAAAAGTCCTCCTTGTTCATATTATTTGCCGGTGCAAGGTAGAAATAGTATTCATAACCTCCAGAATCTTCATTCGTTGAATAAGGAAAATCATGTTTATGTGCATCTGTAATCCAATATTTTTTTACGGCTGGCTTCGCAAAATCAAAAGTATAGTTGATTGCAGAGAGAAAGGGCAAAAGATAAAAACACATGGTAGATAAGAGACTGTTTTTGTAGTGTAAAACATCTGGCCAAAATTTAACCAGAGCAAAAAAGATGGCACAAGGAATTGAAAGTAGAATAGCGATAACCGGAAATGGATAATTATAAATGATTAATATATGTGTAAACAAAATCAAGTATAATATAGGAGAAATGACGGTAAGCACAAAGCTAGAATTGTTTTTCATAACCCTATTTGCTGATCTGTACCAAAAATATCTGATTATGGGTTTGCAGAAAATAATGATGATGGCACATTTGAATGCTAGCGAAAAAGGAGGCAGAAATAAAAGAAAAAAACATAAACCCAAACGTGTATATATAGAAAATAAAAAATCCGTAGTAAGGTCTAAATAATCTTCTTTTATGCTCATAAATAATTTAAAAAATTATCTGTAGTTAACTCTACTGATGCCTAAAAGGCCACTATGGATTTCTTTAAAAACATAATGCCCTTTTTTCATTCTGTTATATACTTTCCAATCTACATTGATAAGCTGCGAAGCCATGTTTTTTTGTAATAGAAAGTAATACCTGAAATATGTTATCCCATTGCTCATCGTATTAGCCTCTTTTTTCTTATCGAATATTTTATAGGTTTCCTTTCCTATTGTTACAGATGTATTGAGGCGGAAATAATTAGAATTATCATTTACATTTTTAGTAACATCTATCCATCTGGCTGGTAGAACATCTAACTTTGCATCTATTAAGTGCAGATAATAATCTGCATCCCTTCCGGTTTCTCCATCCTCAGCTTGAAAAGTGTAATTGGTAATCTCTGATTTATCAATAATGTAATATCTATTAACAATAAGCCTGGATGAGTCGAAAGCATAATTAACGACAAGTAAAAAAGGCAGGATGTAGTAACATATGGTCGTAAATAGACGTATTCGGTTGCTAAGTGGCAAATGAGGAACTATAATAAATTGGTAATGAACGAGTGAGGGCAGTAACAAGATTATTCCCAATGATAACCATAACGAGAAATTGTAAACAGCCAAAATATGCATATTTAAAAAAGCATATACTATTGGCAAAATCCAAATGATCATCATATTGGAGCCATCCTGCATTTCACTTCCATTAATCTCGTGAATTAAATATCTCAAAATTGGAATACAAAAGATAAGGATAACGAGATATTTAAATTCAACAGAAAACGGATTCAAAAAAGCTAGATAGGCGCATAATGCAATACGAACATATATAGAGAAAATGACAAGTGCGACCAGTTCCCCAAAAGGTTTTATATAATCATCTATAAAATCTTCAATATGGTTCATGTCTGATAATACTTTCAATAAATGTAATAATATATCTGATATGTTGTATTGTTCCCATTGTCCTGAAACATTTTAAAGCCCCACAACCGCTCATCTAAATTCTTGATATTAAAAAGCAACGAATAAAGTGTATCGCTTTTTGGTCAATTGTATAGGGCTAAAAAAGGACATATTTTTCTTATTAATTGTAATTTCTACAATTAAAATTTCTGCAACGATCTGTTTAAACCTAAATGGTTAGTTTTTGGCCTTTATAAGCGTTCAGTTATGCTATTTCGTAAAATATCATCTGCAGATGACATTTCGCTTTCGGTCGATCTCAGGCCATCTTCAGTGCCTTAAAATCAATAAAAAATAGTTTAAAAATAAGTGTTAAAAATGGTAACAAAGCACACCATTTGATATCTATATCGTGCTTGATAAATGGTTTATCAGGTTAAAAAAACAGAAAAATATATAACATTATGGAAGCGCTCATTTCTAATTACTGGTGGGTTTTAGTGGCACTGTTGTGCATCATTTTATACAAATATATTTTACGTTTCTTATTCGGGATGGTGATCGTGCCCGAAGATAGAATCGGCTTAATTACCAAAAAATTCGTGCTCTTTGGTTCCGACCGCGAACTACCCGATGGGCGCATCATTGCTGTTAAAGGCGAAGCTGGCTTTCAAGGCAAAACATTGGCGCCGGGACTGTATTTCGGGATGTGGTTTTGGCAGTACAGTGTAACTATGGAACAATTTACCATTATACCAGAGGGTAAAATCGGACTGATTATGGCCAAAGATGGTTCGGAAATTCCAACCGGTAATATCCTCGGACAAAGAGTAGAATCCGATAATTTTCAGGATGCGGTGAAATTTCTTGAAAACGGCGGTCAGCGAGGCCGGCAAACCGCTTATATTACATCAGGTTCCTATCGTATCAATACGATGTTGTTCCAGGTTTCGGTTACCGATATGATCCGCATCCAGGAAAGTATGGTAGGCATTGTGACCACCTTGGATGGTTTACCGATTGAAGCCAACCAGATTGCGGGTAAACTGGTAGAAGGCCACAATAATTTCCAGAACTTTGATGCCTTTATCAAACAAGGTGGCAACCGTGGTTTGCAACCCCAGGTAATTTTAGCAGGGTCTTACAACCTCAACCCCTGGGCTGTTCAGTTGGAAGAAATTCCGATGATGGAAATTGCAATCGGTTATGTAGGTGTTGTAATCTCGTTTATCGGTACTGAGGGAAATGACTTAACCGGGGTGGACTTTAAACATGGTAACATTGTTGGTAAAGGTTCGAAAGGTGTTTGGCTTGAACCGCTTGGACCGGGCAAATATCCGATCAACAAATACATCATGAAGGTAGAGTTGGTGCCAACCACCAACCTCGTGTTAAACTGGGCGTCGGCAAGGAGTGAGGCACATAATCTGGATAAAAACCTGTCAACAATTACGGTACGTTCTAAAGATGGTTTCCCGTTCAATTTAGATGTGGCTCAGATTATTCACGTACCGACAACCGAAGCGCCAAAGGTTATCGCACGTTTCGGTAATATGGTGAACCTGGTTTCGCAGGTTTTAGAGCCTACCATCGGTAACTATTTCCGTAACTCGGCTCAGGGAAGTGATGTGATTGCTTTCTTAAGCACCCGTAAGGAGCGTCAGGAATCGGCAAAAGAGCATATACGTAAAGTGCTTGATGAATATAACGTAAATGCAGTTGATACTTTGATCGGAGATATTGTTCCACCAGAATCGTTAATGAAAACCTTAACCGACCGTAAAATTGCGGAAGAGCAAAAGGTGACATACGAAACGCAAAAACAGGCGCAGGAAACCCGTCAGGGCATGGAGAAAGAAACTGCAATTGCAGATATGCAGAAAGATATTGTGAAAGCGCAGCAGAGTGTGGAGATTGCCGAACGTACAGCAAGTGCCACCGTGAAAAAATCGGAAGGTGATGCGGCCGGTGTGAAATTAGCGGTTGGGGCAGAGGCTGAGGCTACAAAAATGAGGGCACACGCCGAGGCAGAAGCAACTAAAGCAAGAGCACAGGCCGATTCGGAAGCGATTAAGTTAAGGGCATCGGCAGAGGCTGAGCAGATCTCTCTAACGGGTAGTGCCGAAGCTGGTAAAATTTTAGCAGTAGGTAAGTCGACTGCCGAAGCTTACGAACTTGCTGTTAAAGCTTTGGGCGGCGAAAACTTTACCCGCTATAAAATCACCGAAGAGTTATCGAAAGGAAACGTGAAACTGATCCCTGACGTATTGATAGGTGGTAGCGGGGGCAATCATGGCGGTTCGGCCATGGACGGACTGTTGGGCTTGAAATTAATGGAACTGATGGATCCACAGGCACGTAAAGAAGTAGTAGCCGTTGCCGAAATTGTAGAAACAAAACCAAAACCTAAAAAGGATAATATTAATCGTTAATTTGGTTTAATCAGATTGGAAAGCCTCAGCGTAAGTTGGGGCTTTTTTTTGACGCCTTTTTTCCAATACTATTACTTAAGCATAACTGTAAGTCTTAGGAATAATTTATTGTACAAAAATCAATATAAACGAAAGGAGAATTTGAAAGAAATAAAATCTCCTCGTAGTATCGTCATTGCGAGAAGGCTTTTTCAGCTGACGAAGCAATCTTTTATAGCGAGGATCACTAACATGAAAGATTGCTTCGTAGTTCCTCCTCGCAATGACGATCTTTCTGTAAGAATCTATCAATATTAGCCTGCTTTTCAAAAACAATTACACAATTATGCCGTTCTACTTTTAAACAAAATAGTAACTTTGCAGCCTAATTTTGAATGAATGAATTTTTGAATGAGTGAATGTCGTTTATATAGACAATAACATTCTCTCAATTAATCATTCTCTCATTCTCTCATTTCAAAAAACATGAAGAAAGTAAAAGTTGGCTTAGTGCAAATGAGTTGTACTAAAGATAAACAGGAAAATTTAGATAAAGCGATTGCAAAAGTAAGAGAAGCGGCGGCAAAAGGCGCACAGATTGTGTGTTTGCAAGAGCTTTTTACTTCTTTGTATTTCTGTGATGTTGAGGATTACGACAATTTCGACTTAGCAGAAGCTATTCCAGGTCCATCTACAGATGCGCTGCAAGAGGTAGCTAAAGAACTGGGTGTGGTAATTATTGCTTCCTTGTTTGAGAAACGTGCAGAAGGTTTATACCACAACACTACTGCTGTTTTGGACGCTGATGGTTCGTATTTAGGTAAATACCGCAAAATGCATATTCCTGATGATCCTGCTTTTTATGAGAAATTTTATTTCACTCCTGGTGATTTAGGTTATAAGGTTTTCCAAACCAAATTTGCTAAAATTGGTATTTTGATCTGTTGGGATCAATGGTACCCGGAAGCTTCACGTATTACTGCTTTAATGGGTGCCGATATTATGTTCTATCCAACAGCTATTGGTTGGGCTACCGATCAGGATGAAGAAACCAATCAAGATCAATATAATGCCTGGCAAACCATTCAACGTTCGCATGCAGTTGCAAACGGTGTTCCGGTAGTGAGTGTAAACCGTGTAGGTTTTGAGCAGGATGGTGCCATGAAATTTTGGGGTGGAAGTTTTGCTACAAACGGACAGGGTAAAATACTTTATTTAGGTTCTCACGATCAGGAAGAAACTGAAGTAGTTGAACTGGATTTATCAGAATCTGATTTTTTCCGTAAACACTGGCCTTTTTTAAGAGACAGAAGAATTGATTCTTATCAGCCGATCACAAAAAGATATATTGACGGCGATTAAGCAAGAAGGTTAAAGACCAAAGCCTAAAGCGAAAATATACAAGTTAAAAATCCATGGTTCGTGTCCTCACGAACCATTCATTTTATAAATTAAAATTAGATGTCAAATTTTCCTCCACGAAAAGAATTAAATATCAATCAATTTGATTATTCGCCGAAGAAGCAAGGTTATACTTTTCCTGCCGAATGGGCTAAACATGAAGCAACCTGGTTAAGCTGGCCACACAAAGAAGCTTCATGGCCAGATAAAATTGAAACCATTTACGAGCCGTATTGCCAGTTTATTAAAGCTGTTGCTGAAGGTGAAAAAGTGCGTATCAATGTGAAAGACGAAGAAATGAAGGCTTTTGCAGTTTCTGAACTAACAAAGGTAGATGCGGATTTAAGCCAGATTGAATTTTATTTTAACGAAACCAACGATGCCTGGTGCCGTGATCATGGTCCTGCATTTTTGCTAAAAGGAAATGAAAAGGCAGTTGTAGATTGGGGATATAACGCCTGGGGTGGAAAATACCCGCCGTTTGATCTTGACGATGTGGTTCCGACAAAAATCGCGGAACATTTTGATCTTCCCCTATTTGCACCTGATATTGTGATGGAAGGTGGTTCGGTAGAGTTTAACGGCGCTGGTACGATTTTAACCACCACCGCTTGTTTGTTAAACAAAAACCGTAATCCGCATTTAACTAAAGAGCAGATCGAAATATATTTGTTGGAATATTATGGTCAGGAGCAGGTGTTGTGGTTGGGTGATGGTATTGTTGGCGATGATACGGACGGCCACATTGATGATATTACCCGTTTTGTCAATGAAGACACTGTTTTAACGGTTGTAGAAAGTAATCCATTGGATGAGAACTATGTACTGTTACAAGAAAATCTGGAAGCTTTAAAAGCAATGAAACTGAAAGATGGCAGATCATTAAAAATTGTGGAATTGCCTATGCCATCACCGGTTATCCATGAAGATACCCGTTTACCAGCGTCATATGCAAACTTTTATATCGCTAATGCAGCTGTAATTGTACCAGTTTTTGGTGATGTAAATGATGAAAAAGCACTAGAAATTATTCAAGGCTGTTTCCCTGATCGGAAAGTGATCGGTATCAATTCAGTTGATATTATCTGGGGATTGGGAAGTTTCCATTGTTTAAGTCAGCAGGAACCCACCCGCTAGCCCCTGAAGGGGGAACACCTATTGTGTTAAACAATTCACAATTAATATTAACTTTACCACAATTAAATTTTTTAAACATTATATAAAAGTCCCCTTAGGGGATTTAGGGGTTATGAAATTATTAGAAGGAAAAACAGCATTAATTACCGGCGCATCGAAAGGAATCGGCCGTAAAATAGCTGAAAAATTTGCTGAGCAAGGCGCTAATGTAGCTTTCACCTATTTATCATCAGTAGAAAAAGGCGAAGCCTTAGAGCAGGAATTACAAAGCTTTGGAACAAAAGTTAAAGGTTACCGTTCTGATGCATCTAAATTTGCCGAAGCGGAACAATTGATTAACGATATTGTAGCCGAATTCGGTACGATTGATATCGTGGTGAACAATGCAGGTATTACCAAAGATGGTTTGTTGATGCGCATGAGCGAAGAGAACTGGGATGATGTAATAAACATTAATTTAAAATCGATCTTCAATGTAACCAAAGCGGCTTCTAAAGTGATGATGAAAGCCCGTAAAGGTGTTTTTATCAATATGAGTTCGGTTGTTGGAGTTACTGGCAATGCAGGTCAGGCAAATTACGCGGCTTCTAAGGCTGGAATTATTGGTTTTACCAAATCAATAGCCAAAGAATTGGGTTCAAGGAATATCCGTGCGAATGTTGTTGCGCCAGGTTTTATCCGTACAGAAATGACAGAGGTTTTAGATCCTAAAGTAGTTGAAGGCTGGGAAAAAGATATTCCATTAAAACGTGCCGGCGAAACTGAAGATATTGCCAATGTTTGCGTATTCTTAGCATCAGATATGAGTGCTTATGTAACCGGACAAACTTTATCGGTTTGCGGCGGAATGCTGTAAAAAAGGTCGAGGGTTTAAAGGTTTAGGGTAGAAGGTTCCTTGCGAAAGCCATAGAAATATTAGGAAGTCAAGTTTTTTGAACTTGACTTCTTTTGTTACTTCACAACATATTTTCCTTTTACCTCACCAACATTGGCTGACATTTTATTCTTCTCAAAAGCTAAATATCCTGGCTGTAACGATTTCCAAAAGTTTGCCTGTGCAGGAAATTGAGCAATGTATTTCTTCATATTTCCATCTGTCATTTTAAAAGGATAGATGTTGACAGGAATTTTTTCCTGTCCAGCATTTCTGGCTTCAACTCCCAAAACATATACTTCTTTAATTTTTTCGTCCGTTAAAGGTATACAGCCAACCGTTACACAATTGCCGTGTATATAGATATCACTTCCTGGTTTTCTGTCTTTTCCCGTTCTTGCGTAATCTACTGTATTTGGATAATTTAACCCAAGAGACAAATGAAAATTACTCATGGGGTTAAAAACATTTATATAATAAAAACCTTCAGGCGTTTGCCCATCGCCTTCAAAAATTTTAGGGCCAATAGTACCAGAATGCGCACAAAAATCGTATGTTCTAAATAAAGAATAGGTTTTTGCTGAATTGTTCTTTAACCAGATTTCTAGCTTTCCTTCGGTTTTATAAGCATTGATTACCATCGAAAACTGCTCTCCGTAGCCACTGGCAAGCACGAACTTTTTCAACGTTTCCCATTTTTCGGTATAAGCCTTTTCTACTCTTTCAAATTTAATTTGAGTGGCTTTAAAATTATTTTGGGCATTCACCATAAGACTTAAAGACAGTAGAAACGTTAAACAGAATAATTTCATAAAGATTGATTTTGTTAAAAATAAAGAATTTATAGTTTTTACTGCAAAGACCGCTGAGATTTCCTTACCAAAGCGCAAAGATCGCTGAGTCTAAGTATTTAGATACTGGGTGACGTCTTTGCGGTGCTTTGCGTAAATTCTTTGTATGCTTTGCGGTTAATAATCTTGAAAATTTCCCTAAAATTACCATCTTTATAAAAGTATGAATAGTTTTTTTTCAGGTACTTCTATTTTGTCTTTTCTGGGTTGCTTGGCCTTGGGCGTTTTATATGCCTGGTTACTGTATCAGGGTAACAAAAATCTAGATCAAAAACTTCAGTATGGCTTAACCGCGTTGCGGATTACAGTGGTAACCACCATTGCATGGTTAATATTTGCACCGCTCATTAAAACGCTAAACTATACCTTAGATAAACCAGTCATTATTATCGGACAGGATAATTCTTTATCCGTTGGTCAGGTTAAAGCCGTAGGTTTCGACCAAAAATTATACGAACAGAATCTTAAAGCTTTACAAGATAAACTATCAGATAAGTACGAAGTGAAAACACTTCATTTTGGTGATCAGGTTGCCGATGGTTTTGATTTTAAAAATCAGGGGAAATTAACGGATGCCTCTGCATTTTTTCAGAAAGTAAGGGATGAATATACCAATCGGAATGTGGGCGCCATTATTTTAGCAACCGATGGTATTTTCAATCATGGGGGAAATCCGCTGTATAGTATAAATCAGATTAATGCCCCGGTTTACACCATTGCGTTGGGTGATAGCATTCCAAAACGTGATGTATTGATTTCAAATGTAAATTACAATAACATTGTATATCTGGATGATGATTTTACGATCGAAGTCCAGGTTCAGGCTTTTCAAAGTAATGGTGAGAATACTGTATTAACGATTAGCCAAAACGGTGCAAAGGTTGAGCAACAAAATATAGCCATTAGCGGAAATTCTTTTGTTAAAACTATTCCGGTTAAAATTCATGCAGGTAAAATCGGTGTTCAAAAATATACCGTGCAGTTGGGCGCGTTATCAAATGAAATTACAACCAGAAATAATGTTCAGACATTTTATGTAGAAGTTATTGATGGCAGGCAGAAAGTATTGCTCGCAGCAGTGGCGCCACATCCAGATTTAGGTGTGTTAAAAGAGGCTATTTCACTAAATAAACATTACGAGGCTAAACTTGCTCTTGCGGATGATTTGAATGCAACAGACCCCTCTAAATTCGATTTAATCGTATTATACCAATTACCAGATATCCAAAATTTATCCGCCGCTTTTTTAAGGAAGTTAACAGGATTGAAAAAGCCAATCTGGTACATTTTAGGCGCTCAAAGTAATGTAAATGCCTTTAACCAGATTCAAAGTCAGGTTAATTTAGGTTCTGCAAATGGTTCCATTCAAGAAGTATATGCCGATTTTGCCAATGGTTTTACCAGTTTCAATCTTAGTGAAGAAGATAAAAAACAGATTTCATCTTTCGATCCGTTACTTAGTCCATTCGGTAGACTCACCGTAAATGCAGGCGAAATACCTGTTTTTAATCAGCGTATTGGTAAAATAAGCACTCAACAGCCATTATTGTTCTTCGCAAATGAAAACGGCTTAAAGGCTGGTTATTTGACGGGAGAGGGACTCTGGCGATGGAAACTCTCAGAAGCTGAAAATGAAAGCAATCAATCTGTTTTAAACGATCTGATTTCAAAAACGGTTCAATATCTTTCGGTTAAAGATGATAAACGACGGTTTAAGGTATTTACTTCAAAGGCTGCTTATGATGAAAATGAAATCATTCAGTTCAACGGAACGCTTTATAACGATAGTTATCAGCCCGTAAATGAATCTGAAGTTAATCTTAAGGTTAAAAATGAAGCTGGAAAGGTATTCAACTATATTTTCTCCAAAACCGAAAATAGTTATCAGTTAGATGCCGGAACCATGCCTGCAGGGAATTATTCGTATCTCGCCAATGCTGAACTGAGCGGAAAGAAATTTACTGCTACAGGTAACTTTTACGTAAATGCACTGATTGCAGAATTTCAGCAAACAACAGCCAATCACCAACTTTTAAATACCATGTCTAAACAAAGCAATGGTAAAATGTTTATGCCCGAAAACCTGCTTGAAATAGCTGATGAGATTGCCAAGAACGAAAATATTAAAACCATCAGTTATGAAGACCGCAAGTATGACGAACTGATTAGTATGAAATGGCTCTTTGGTTTAATCTTGATTTTACTCGGTACAGAGTGGTTTTTAAGGAAAAGAAACGGGGAACTGTAAGTTTTTAGGTTTGATGTGCAGTCAGATGTTATCGTTTGATGTGCAGTCAGATGTTACCATCTGACTTATTGATAATGGGAAATATTATTACAATAGTGTTGATTCAATCTTTAAATAACGTTCAAAGTTTGGAGTTATGGGTGCAGTCAGATGTTACCATCTGACTGTGAGAAAAATCTAAGTTTTATTGTAAGGATGATGATCCGTCATTTAAGTAACTTTTAGAATGTCAGATGGTAACATCTGACACCACGGGAAAAATCTATTGTTATGGGATTAAGAAATAGGAATTTATTTCTGGAGAAAAAATGTTTTTTTGTAACTACCAGTTGTTTCAAACATTTAAAACTTCTTGAAAGCAATCCATGTAAATTAATAATTGCGAATAGTTTAAATTTTATCGCTGTTAAATACAAGATTTCAATTCTTGGATATGTAATTATGCCTAATCACTTTCATGTTTTATTCTATTTTAACAATGAAAATAAATTGTCGGATATCATTCGCGATTTAAAGAAGTTTTGTGCTTTTGAAGTACGTAAGTATCTTGAGTTTAACCAAAGTTTATTGCTGAATCTGATCAGGATTGAAAGCGATAAACAGGTTTTTAAAGTTTGGGAAGATAGATTTGATGATGTTTGGATTGGAGGCAAAGAACTTCTCGAAATTAAACTGGAGTATATTCATCAAAACCCATTACAATCTCATTGGAATTTGAGCGAATATCCTGAGGAGTACAGTTTTAGTAGTGCTGCATTTTATTTAGGAAATCCAGAAAATATTGTTAACCTAACTGATTATAGAGATGTTTTTGAATGATCGACTTATTTTGAGTGATGTGCAGTCAGATGTTATCATCTGACTGTGAAGAGCATTTTTTAGCTGGCATTACAATAATGCCAATTGTATTTTTGAAGAATTTTGAGTGTCAGATGGTAACATCTGACACCACCGAGAGTTTAATCTTGATTTTACTCGGTGCAGAGTAGTTTTTAAGGAAAAGAAATGGGGAACTGTAAGTTTTTAGGTTTGATGTGCAGTCAGATGTTACCATCTGACTGTGAAGGGCATCTTTTAGCTGGCATTACAATAAAGGCAATCGGGTGCAGTTAGATGTTACCATCTGACTGTGAGAAAAATCTAAGTTTTATTGTAAGAATGATGATCCGTTATTTAAGTAACTTTTAGAGAGTCAGATGGTAACATCTGACACCACGGGAAAACTAACCTAGTGCCATTCATCCCTGTACACGAACTTTGGCATGTGCCATTCAAAGCGGATAGAAAGTAATCTAAGTGCCAATCCAACTATCGCGGCTGTAATGGTAGCCAACATTTCACTTCCGTGAAAATGCTCTATACCGATATAAACGGCTCCTGTTACGATTGCTGCGCTGGCATAAATTTCTTTTCTAAAAAGAAACGGAACTTCATTACAGAGTACATCTCGGAGTACACCGCCTGCACAGCCGGTAATCATTCCACTGAACAGCACAATTAAATAAGGTAAATGTATTTCTTGCGCAACCTGACAGCCAATAATGGTAAAAACCACTAAACCTAAAGCATCAAGGTAAAGAAATAGCTTTTTAAGTTTTGTCATTATAGATGCGATAAATGCAGCGAGTAAGGCCGCTACCGCAGTAATCACTAAATATTCCGGATGTTCTACCCAGCTCATTGGGTAATGGCCGAATAATACATTTCTAACCGTTCCACCACCTAAAGCCGTAACCCAGGCAATAATACAAACACCAACCCAATCCATATCACGTCTGCCTGCAGAAAGCGCAGCAGTCATCGCTTCAGCGGTTATGGCGATAATATAAAGGATGTGGAGCATTCGATTGGTTAACTGTTTGAATTGATTAATCGGTTAACTGGAAAATGGATTGTGCTATTGTTGAATTGCTAACTTCAAACTGTTAACTGAACACTGCCAGCTGAAAACTAATCTTTCTTCTCTTCTTGGATAATCACAAAAACATCTTCATTGTCTTTTTTCATGAAGTATTTTTCGCGGGCAAATTTTTCAGCTGTATTCAGATTGGTATTCAGTTCATTTAAATCTTTTTTTACCTGCGCGGTTTCTTTCTCGAAATATTCTTTCTCTTCCTGCAATTTATTGGCCTGACTGCGGTATTCGTACTGCGACATCATATCGTTTTTGTCGAAAAATAGCATCCACATCGCAAAAGCGACAGTAGCAAGAAAATATTTGTTGCGGAAAAGATCTATTAAACGTTTCATATATTGATATGAGATTTTAAATGTGAGATTTGAGAAATCCCAAATCCAACAAACAAATATAGAATTAAAATAAAAACATCCGAAGATTTAAAATCTCCGGATGTTTTACAAATAAGTTTTTCAACTTGTTAACACCCCAAACCCCTAAAGGGGCTTTTCGGCATTATCCTTATTCCCTTTTAGGGGATTTAGGGGTTATTTTTTTGCGTATTTGAATTTTGAACCGATAAAACGTGCGTTTTCTCCTAATTCTTCTTCAATACGTAATAATTGATTGTATTTTGCAATTCTGTCTGAACGTGATGCGGAACCAGTTTTAATCTGTCCACAGTTTAATGCAACAGCTAAATCAGCAATGGTAACATCTTCAGTTTCGCCAGAACGGTGACTCATTACCGAAGTATAACCACTGTTTTGTGCTAAAGTTACTGCATTGATGGTTTCAGTTAAAGAACCGATCTGATTCACTTTTACCAAGATAGAGTTAGCAGTATCTTCGTCGATACCACGTTGTAAACGGGTTACGTTAGTTACAAATAAATCATCACCAACCAATTGAACATGGTCACCAATTTTATCGGTTAAGCTTTTCCAGCCAGTCCAGTCGTTTTCATCCATACCATCTTCAATAGAGATAATTGGATATTTTGCAGAAAGATCAGCTAAATATTGTGCCTGCTCTTCGCTAGAACGAATTACACCAGTAGCACCTTCAAATTTAGTATAGTCGTATTTACCATCTTTGTAAAACTCAGATGAAGCACAATCTAAAGCCAAACAGATTTGAGAACCTGGTTTGTAGCCAGCAGTTTCAATTGCTTTTAATACCGTTTCAATTGCATCTTCAGTACCATCAAAAGTTGGTGCAAAACCACCTTCATCACCTACTGCAGTAGATAAACCTCTATCGTGAAGAATTTTTTTCAAGCTATGGAAAACTTCAGTTCCCCAACGTAAAGCTTCAGAGAAAGAAGGCGCGCCAACTGGCATAATCATAAATTCCTGGAAAGCGATCGGCGCATCAGAGTGAGAACCACCATTAATGATATTCATCATCGGAATTGGTAAAGTGTTTGCATTAACACCACCAATATAACGGTATAGTGGTTGACCAATTTCATCAGCAGCAGCTTTAGCAACGGCTAAAGAAACACCTAAAATGGCGTTAGCACCTAAGTTACCTTTGTTTTCGGTACCATCCAGGTCGATCATTAATTTATCGATTGCATTTTGTTCAAAAACATCAACACCTCTTAATGCATCAGCAATTTTAGTATTTACATTTTCTACAGCTTTTAAAACACCTTTACCTAAATATGTAGATTTATCACCATCACGTAATTCAACAGCCTCATATTGTCCAGTAGATGCACCGCTTGGTACAGCAGCACGGCCAAAAGCGCCTGCCTCTGTTACTACTTCTACTTCTACTGTTGGATTGCCTCTCG
>Ga0308165_1004150_pt1 | contig 14629 bp, 11 predicted proteins | sample PhyWR2_FD_201032 | JGI IMG/M metagenome (GOLD analysis project Ga0308165, IMG submission 201032) | Phyllosphere microbial communities from UC Gill Tract Community Farm, Albany, California, United States - DLSLW.R2 | ecosystem: Host-associated > Plants > Phyllosphere > Unclassified | place: USA...
GGGTCTTGCCGGGCGAGACGAAGGACCGTGCGCATGTCTTCGACCTGCGCCTTCTTGTCGCGCGGCTCGTTCGCAAAGGGCGTGCCGGCAACGCGGTAGGCCCAGTCGATGCGGTAGACCGCGATCCCCTGTGCGACGAGCGCCTGCGCCGTCTTGGCGAGGATCGGCCTGCGCATATCATAGCCCGATCCCGAACCCAGGATAACGGCGGGGAAAGGCCCCTTCCCCGCCGGCTTGTCGATGATGACCTCGACCGGCAGCCCGCGCGGCGTCGGCACCCGGATCGCCTCCTGCGCCTGGGCAGCGACTGCCGCCAGAGACAGCGTGGCGGCCAGCGCCATGGCTAATGTCTTCATATCGTAACTCCCCCTGCCGTGATGGTTTTTCGGTTATCAGGCGCGCAGCCGCACCGCGGCTTCCTCGCGCCGGCGCACCGCTTCGCGCACGGCGGGGATGATATCGCGGCCATATTCAACGGCATCGTGATACGGATCGTAGCCCCGGTTGAGGAACGTCGTGACGCCAAGGTCGTAATAGTCGAGCAGCGCGGCGACCACGGTGTCCGGGGTGCCGACCAGCGAGGTCGAATCCGTGCCGCCGCCGATCGCGGTCGAGGTGCCCAGGAACAGCGCGCGGTCAAACCGCTCGGACTGCTCGGCAAAGGCGAGCTGGCGCTGCCCGCCGCCGCTCTGGCCCTTGTCGCTGCCCCGGGAACCACCCACCCGGCTGGCCTTGAGCTGTTCGACGATGCGGTGCGCCTTGGCCCAGGCCAGATCCTCGGTCTCGGCGAGGATGAGGCGCACCGACAGGCTGACGCGCGGCGCGGCCACCCCGTGTTCGGCCGCCACGGCGTGCAGCTTGGCGATGCGCTGGGCGGTGTCCGCCAGCGGTTCGGCCCACAGCGCATAGAGGTCTGAGTGCTTGACCGCGACATGGTAGGCCGCGTCCGAGGAGCCGCCGACCGATACCGGCACATGCGGCTTGCTGAGCGGCTTGGTCGGCAGGAACGCGCCCTTGACCTCGTAATACTTGCCCTTGAAATCGAAAGGCTCGGCCGAGGTCCATGAGCGGCGGACGATTTCGAGGTATTCATCGGCGCGGGCGTACCGCTCGTTCTTGTCGATCAGCGTCTCGCCATGCTCCGGCTCGGCCGCGAAGCCGGTGATGGCGTGGAGACGCACCCGGCCGCCGGTCGTGTGGTCGAGCGTGGCGAACGAGCGCGCGGCGATGGTCGGCGCGATCAGGCCGGGACGGTGCGCGATCATGAAGCCAAGCTGTTCGGTCTGGCCGGCGACATGGGCGGCAAGGAAGATCGGGTCCGCGCCGCCATTAGCGATGAGCACGCGGTCGAACCCGGCATGTTCGTGGGCGCGGGCAAGATCGCGCAGGTAGTTGAGGTCCGGGGCCTGCCCATAGGCGCCGAAGGGGTTGAGCTGGTTGCGGGGGAACAGGCCGCCGACGAATTCAACTGGCATCGATCACTCCTTGCTTGTGGCGCATGGCCGATGTGGTCCGTGAAGCAACAAGGGTGCCAGTTGGTGGCAAGGCCGCTCGGCGCGCGGCTCGGGCTACCCGCAAGGTCGCTTTTGGTGGAAACGCCGCGCACCGGCAGGCGCAAGCTGGTGCTTTCGCAGCACAGCCTGCGCGCACCGATGCGCGGATTTCATTGCAGGTGCGGCTCGCAGACCGGGGCGATCTGTTCTCCGGCAAAGGCCTTCTTCACGAACGGTATCGAATCGCGAAGCGAGGCGTTGACCGTCGCGCTATGGCCCAGCCCTGCGTAGACGTGGCCTTCCACCACCGATCCGGCGGCGCAGGCGTCCTTCATCAGGGTCAACTGGTTGAGCGCGGAAGGCGTCAGGTCCGATGCGCCCGTGCCGATGAAGATCGGGACCGGCAGCTTCAGCGTGGGATAGCGGCCGTAGCGCGCGGCCCGCTCGTCCGCCGTTTCGAGGAAGCGCGCGTAGCGTTCGCCCGGCTTGGCAAGGAACGTCTCGGCGCGGGTGAACTGGCCGAAGGCGGCGTCCGCCTCGACCCCGAACAGGCACGCCGTGCGGGCCTGCTTCGCCAGTACGGCGCCCTTTTCGGTGAACACGTCCGCGAATTGCAGGGAGGGATCGAACTGCTGCGCGACCACGAAGCCGAACAGGCTGTAGACGATCGCCTCGTCGAACACATTGGGGTTGGGCTTGACCGGGGGCGGCGGCAGCGCCGGCAGTTCGGGCGAACGATTGTAGATCACCCCGGTGCCGACCGCGCCCTTGAGCGCGATGTCGGGCGCGTAAGTGGGCGCATAGGACGCCGCGCCGAAAGCGGCCGCGCCGCCCTGCGACTGGCCGACGATCACCGCGTTGTTGGCGATGCCCAGCCCGCCGTTCACCACCGCGCGGATGGAATCGAGCACGCCAAAGGAGATCGCCGGGATGTTGATGAGCGGATGCGGCCCGGCGACGCCCAGCCCCTGATAATCGGTGGCGACCACGGCATACCCCTCGGCCAGCCAGCGGTTGAGGTAGACCGTGTCCCGGTAGGACCGCCCTGCCCAGGACGGCGCGCAGATATCGGCAAGGCCGACCGTGCCATGCGCCCAGGCGATCACCGGCCACCCGCCCTTGGGCGGCGTTCCTTTCGGCACGAACAGCGCGCCCGAAACGACGATCGGTGTCTTGCTGTCGAACCCGCTGGTCGAGGTGTAGAGGATGCGCGACTGGCGGGCAGCGTTCGACAGGCCGATCGTCTCGGGCAGCGGCTCGCTGCGCAGGAGCTTGCCCGGTTTGGCCGGGATCGCCTTCGCCCAGTCGTAGAACCCGGACACGCGGCCATCGCCCTGCTCGGGATCGGGCTGCGGCGCACGCTGGGCCATCGCCGGCCCGGGCAGGCCCAGCGTCACGAAAACCAACACTGCAAGGAGCGCCAGCAAGGCAAGAGTGCGAACCGAGGGGTTGCGCCGCACCGGCGGGACTTGAGTATCGCGCACTGACATCGTGGGAGGCCTTTCGCTGTGTCCAGGAACAGCCCTGAAAAGCAACAAGCGTGCCGTTATCGTGATTTTCTATTTTATCCTGATTGTTCAGTAATTTGATGCAATCGCACGACAACCCGCTACGGCGAAACCAGCTTCCCGCTGCTCCGATCCGCGCAATCGGTGCGCTGACTGCGGCTGATGCACCGCCTGGCCGTATCGCTGCAGCCACTGTGCAGATTTAGACAGCCGGAACGCCCCGGACGCGCGATCCCCGCTCCCACAGCCGACTGGCACGGACCTTGCTGAAATAGGCGGCAGGACTGCGACAGCGCAGGGAGTCATTCCGCAATGCCAATGCCAAGCCATGGATCGGCGCGATCCCGCCTGACCTCCGCGGCGATCAGGATTGCACCGATCGCGGGCATCCTGCTCCTGTGGGAGATCGCCGCGCTGAGCGGAATCTGGCCCCGGCAGGTTCTGGTGCCGCTTGAACAGATCGGCGCCACGCTGCTGGCGCTTGCGTCGGACGGCGAACTGGAGCGCCACCTTTCCGCCAGCCTCTACCGGCTCGCCAGCGGCTTTTGCATCGGCAGCGTCATCGGTGTCGCCACCGGCGCGGCGATGGCATTGTCGCGCAATGTCCACCGCCTGCTGTGGCCGACGTTCACGTGCGTGCGGCAAGTGCCGGTGATCGCCTTCATCCCGCTGCTGATCCTGTTCTTCGACGTGGAGGACAGCTTCAAGATCGTCATCGTCGCGATGGCGAGCTTCTTTCCCTCCGCCCTCGCCACGCATGATGCGGTACGCGACATCCCCGAAAGCCACCGCGAAGTCGCGCGGCTTTACCGGATGCCGCTGGCGCCGTTCCTGGTGCGACTGATCCTGCCCGCCACCGTGCCGCAGGTGCTGACCGGGCTGCGCCTTGGCCTGACGCGCGGGTGGCTGTCGCTGGTCGCCGCCGAACTGCTTGCGGCCGATAGCGGCCTTGGCCAGATGATGGAGATGGGCCGCCAGCTGTTCCAGATCGACGTGGTGCTGGCGGGCGTCTTCGTGACCGGGCTGGTCGGCTTTCTGCTCGACAATTCGATGGTCCGCATCGAACGCCACCTTGGCCGCTGGAGGACTGCATGAACCGGCGTGTCGCATCGTTCGCGCTCGCGCTGGCGTTTCCCGCGCTGGTGCTGGGCTGGTGGGAATGGGAATCGCGCCAGGGTTCGGGCCATGCCTATGCCTTCGCCCCGCTGGGCCAGATCGCCCGCAGCTTCGCCGAGATGATCGCCGATGGCCGCCTGGCCCTCCACGCCGGAGCCAGCCTGCAACGCGCGCTCACCGCGCTGCTGATAGGCGGCTCTATCGGCATCGTCGCCGGGGTGGCCACGGGCCTTTCGCGCGTGCTCGACCGCACCGCATCGCCGCTGATCACCACCATGCGGCAGGTGCCGATCCTGGGCTGGCTGCCGCTGGTGGCGCTGTGGTTCGGCAACGGCGACGGCGCCAAGCTGCTGCTCGTGTCGCTTTCGGCTTTCTATCCCACCGTGCTCAATACCCAGAAGGGCATGCAGGCGATCGAGGAACGCTACGCCGAAGTCGGGCGGCTCTACGGCTTCACCCGCCTGCAATCGCTTCGCCTGATCGCCTGGCCCAGCGCATTACCGCTGATCTTCACCGGCGTCTCGCAGGCGCTCGCCTTCGCCTGGATTGCCACGATCGGCGTTGAGCTGCTGTTCAGCGCCAGCGCCGGACTGGGCACCGAGATGATGGCGGCGCAGGTCGCCGCTCGCACCGACGTCGTGCTCGTCTGCGTCGCCTGCGTAGGCGTGATGGGTTTCGCGCTCAATCAACTCTTCGCGCTGCTGCGCATCCGGCTGCTGCACTGGCTGCCGGCTGCGGGAAAGTAGGGATAAGCTTATGACCGACCACCGAACCCTTCGCGGCCCCGCTTCGGCCAAGGCCCCCGCCAGCACCGGCGCCGTGCGCATCTCCGGCCTGTCCAAGCGCTACGCCATGGCAGGCAAGGCGATGACCGTGCTGGACGATATCAACCTGTCGATCCGCCCCGGCGAATTCGTCAGCATCGTCGGGCCTTCCGGCTGCGGCAAGTCCACCTTGCTGCGCCTGATCGTGGGGCTCGACACCGATTACGACGGCGAGATCCGGCTCGACGATACCCGCGTCGCCGGCACCGGCCTCGAACGCGGACTGGTGTTCCAGGACCACCGGCTGTTCCCGTGGATGACCGTGGCGAAGAACGTCGAGGTGGCGCTGCTCAACCAGAAACTGCCGCGCGACCGGCGCGAGAAGGTGATCGCCGAACACCTCGCGCTGGTCGGCCTTTCGGACTTCGGCGATGCCTATCCGCACCAGCTTTCGGGCGGCATGGCGCAGCGCGCCGCTATCGCCCGCGCGCTGACCAACGAACCCAAGGTGCTGGCGCTGGACGAACCGCTCGGCGCGCTGGACGCGCTCACCCGCGTCAAGGTGCAGGCCGAACTCCAGCGCATCTGGATGGAGGCGGGCACGACCATGATCATGGTCACGCACGATGTCGACGAGGCGCTGTTCCTGGGCGACCGCGTGGTCGTGATGTCGCCGCGTCCGGGCCGCATCGCCCGGATCGTCGACGTGGACCTGCCTCATCCGCGCGACCGCGCCTCGCCGCTGCTGCACCGCCTCAAGGACGAAATCCTCGCCGAACTCACGCGCGAGCCGCGCGGGGACGACGGCACGCTGGTCGCTTTCCCCGGACGCCCTCGCGGTTGATGGGGCTTCGACAAGCTCAGCCTGAGCGGGATTGGCAAAGCGGCGCGCGGTTCGAAGCAGACCGATCCCGCAACCCCGCTCAGGCTGAGCCTGTCGAAGCCCAGCCCCAAACCCAAACCCCAAACCCCAAACCCAACCGCCTCCAACCCGCCCATCGGAGCCCACCATGACAAGACGCCACAAGTTCCTGGCCCTGCTGCTGCCCCTGTTCGCACTCGGGGCGTGCTCCTCGGGCGGCGCGGAACCGGACGAGAAGGTGGTCGACATTGCCGGCATCGTCTCGCCCAAGGACGGCAAGAACGAATTCATCGGCGGCCTCAACCAGATCCAGCAGGACGGCTGGCTCGACGCCGAACTGGCGAAAAAGGGCTGGAAGGCCCGCTGGGTGCCGGTCCCCGCTTCCGTCGGCGGCCCGGTCGTCAACGAAGGCTTCGCGGCCAAGACCATCGACATGGCGGCTTACGGCGACCTGCCCTCGGTCATCGCGATGGCTGGCGGCGTGGACCTGCGACTGGTGGTGCCAAGCCGCGCTGGCTCCAACATCTACCTCGCGGTCGGCAAGGATTCCACCGCGCGCACGCTGCGCGACCTCAAGGGCAAGCGCGTGGCGCTTCACCGCGGGCGCCCGTGGGAAGCCGGCTTCGCGCGCTACGTACAGTCGCAAGGCATGACGCTCGATGACTTCAAGATCATCAACGTCAACGCTGTCGCCGGGCAGGCCGCGCTCACCAGCGGCAAGGTCGACGCGATCGTGCTGATCCAGGCCGAAGCCTACGTGCTGCAGGAAAAGGGCCTCGCCCGCATCCTGTGGTCCACCCGCGATGCGCCGGAAAGCTGGAAGATGATGGCCGGGACGTTTGTGCGCAAGGCGTTCCTCGACGCGCATCCCGACGTGGTGCAGACCGTGGTGACCGCTTTCGTGCGGCAGGCCCGCTGGTCGAGCGACGAGAAGAACCGCGATACGGTGCTGTCGTGGGGCACGTTGGGCGGAACGCCGCTGGACGCGGTAATCAAGGACGCCGAGAACAACCCGCTGCCCTGGCGGCAACGCTATTCGCCGCTGCCCAACGCGGCGTTGCAGGACCACTTCGACTTCGTTTCAGACTATGCCTCGCGCACCGGACTGACGCGCACCAAGGTGGACGTCTCCAAACTTACCGAGCGCAAATACGTGGACCAGTCGATCCGGGACCTGAAGCTCGAAGGCTGGTGGACCGAGCCGGAATAGCCGCGATCGGCGTCAGCCAAGGAAAAACCCGGCGGGACCAGATGGTCTTGCCGGGTTTTCTTTTTGTCCGCTCGATTGATCCGGGGCGAAGGCTGCCTACTCTGCCGCCTCCAGCCTCTGCACAGCCTGGTGTCGCAGCAAGGGCAGCACTTCCTCGCCCACCCGGTACGCTTCTTCCAGATGCGGCGTGGCGGCGAGGATGAACGAATCCGCGCCCAGACCGATCAGCTCGTCCAGCCGCGCCGCGACGTTCTCGTAGCTGCCGACGATGCCCAGCGCCGGGCCTGGGCGCAGCAGGCTGAACCCGCCCCACACATTCGGGGAGACGATGAGGTCGCGGTAGTCTCGCGCATCCGCCACGCCCAGCCCGGAGAGGCGCTGTACGCCCACGGAATCCCCGCGCTGACCGCCGAAGCTGTCACGGCTTTGCGCCTTCACGTTGGCGAAGCCCAGTTCGATCTCGCGCCAGGCTTCCTCCTCGGTGCGCCGGGCGACCACTTCGACGCGAATGGCGCATTTGATGCCGCGCCCGATCTCGGCGGTACGGCGCTTCACCTGCTCGAACTTCTGCGCCAGTTGCGCAAACGGCTCCAGCCACGACAGGTAGTAATCCGCATGACGCGCGGCGGACTGCAACGCCGCCTCGGACGAACCGGAGAAATAGACAGTCGGCAGATCCTCGCCCGCCAGCGCCGGGGGCAGCGCCGCGTTCTCGACTTCGTAGAAGCGGCCCTTGTGCGTGTAAGGACCCTCTTTCCACACGCCCTTCATCACGTCGAGGAACTCGGTCGTGCGGCCATAGCGGTCGTCGTGATCGAACGGATCGCCCCACCAGCGCTGCGAGGGGCCGCCGCCGCCGGTGATGATGTTGTAGACCACCCGGCCGTTGGTGGCGCGCTGCAGGCTGGCCGACATGCGCGCCGCACGGACCGGATCAAGGAAGCCGGGCTGGAATGCGATCATGAAGCGGAACGCCTTGGTCGCCCGCGCCAGCGCGGCCGAGATCACCCAGGGATCGTCGGTCATCGGGAACGAAGGCAGCAACCCGCCCGCAAAGCCCGAAATTTCCGCCGCGCGGGCGATTTCGGTCATATGGTCGAGGTAGCTGGTGCCGTCCGGCGCGCCATCGGCGAGGCCCGGTGCCTGGTTGCCCGGCACCAGCGGCGACCAGTCACCCCGGTTGGAGCTGCGTTCGCGTATCGAGCTGCTGCACCCGTGAGTCGGGATGCGCCAATAGAAGTCGATGCTCATCTGTGATCTCCTTCAGGCTGCGACGGCAGCGGCGCGCAGGCGGCCGATGATCTGCTCGCCGGCAATGTGGACTTCGCGGATCTGGTCGGCGGCGGACAGGACGGCGATGTCGAGACCCGCCGCCGCGAGATCGCGCAGTTTCGCGGTCACGGCATCGTACGTGCCCACCAGCGTCGACGGCGCGGGATCGAGGTAGGCCGCCTCCACCGCCACGTCGCGCTCGTCGGCACGCGTGAGCAGCGGCAACGACGCGGCGATCCGCAGCGACGGGTTAGCCCGGCGCGCATCGGCGACGAGATCGGCCAGGGCATCGATGGACACCGCCGCGTCCAGCAGCAGGACTCCTGCATGGACGAGCAGGTCGGCGCCGGGCTGCTCCGATTGCCGCAGCCAGACCGGCGGACGCCGCCGTCCGCGTACAAGGCCGCCAAGACCGCCTTTCTCGACGATGAAGTGCTGGCCTTCCTGGTCGAACGGCCCGTCGCCCCAGATCCCTTCCGCAAGTGTCAGCAGTTCTCCGGTGCGCGCGGCGCTGTCCTGCGGCGCGACCGGGTCGCCCGCGGCAAGGCCGCGCGGGCCATCGATCAGCCAGGCCTGCCGGTCGTTCGAAAAGCGCTGCACGCTGGACGCCATCTTGGCGTGATAGACGCCCGAGGCGGAACCCGGCGCGATCGCGGTGACCAGCCGCAGCCGCCGCGTCTCGCGCAGCAGTGTGCCGGTGACGATCCAGGGCTCCTCGCCGTCCGGTTCATCCGGGATGACCAGACCGTCGAAGCCGGTCAGCTCCGCCGCTCGCGCGACTTGCGTGAGATAGTCGTAATGGTTGATCTGCAGACAGCGGCTGCCGGCGTCGCGGGCAGGAACCCAGGCGCGCTCGCCCTCGCCCCATTCCGCGCGCCGGCGATCGGGCGCCGCCGTCGTCGACAGGTTCCAGTAGACGCTGAGTGCCATGGATGGCTTCCTTCGATCGATAAAATCCAACCTCGGCAAAGCATGGACCATGCCACCCGGCGTAAACTGCTGCGCGGTTTCAAAGGTTGGCGCAGACTGGCCGGTGCGCTGCTCAATTCTGCGCACCCGTCGTCGCGATCTGGACAATCGACGCGGCCACCGCGCGCAAAACCGCTTGGCAACGGCGCTGGCACGGGGTTTGCTTTGCAGCATACCGACAACTGGAGAGCGATGCCGATGCGACCGACCGGGGCCGAGGAACTTGAACGGATTTGGCTGGTGCGCTCCCCGGTGCCCGCCGCTTCCAACATCGCATGGTCGCTGGGCTGGCTGGACGAGGAGTTCCGCCGCGACAGCATCGGTGTCAGTTGGCTGCGCGAGGACCGGCTGCGTGTCGTGGAGCCGAACAGCGAAGACATGGCCCGCAGCCTGTTCCGCGAAGGCGGCAATATCCCGGCGCTGGCAGCAAGGGCGCTGGGCGCGGAAACCCGCGTCATCGGCCTGACCTGGATCGATGAGCGACAGGCGATCATGGTCCGCCCCGGCCAGAACGTGTTCGAGCCGGAAGGCCTCGCCGGCCTGCGCTTCGCCCTGCCGGGCTATGTCTCCACACGCGGCGCCTCTGTGGTGCGCGGCATGTCGCTGCACGGGATCAAGAGCGCGCTGCGCCTTGGCGGGCTGAGCTTGGAGGACGTGCAGTTCGTTGACGTGCCGACCCCGCAGGTGGATTTTTCCGAACCCCAGATGATGCAGCGCATGTGGTCGGGCCTGCAGGCGCTGGCCGAAGGGCGGGTGGACGCGGTCTACGTCAAGGGCGCCGCAGCGGCAGAGGCCGCGCAGCAACTGGGCCTGGAAGTGGGCATAGACCTAGACGCCTATCCCAGCCGGATGACGCGGGTGAACAACGGAACGCCGCGCCCCATCGTCACTCACCGCCGCATGATAGAGGAGCACTTCGATATCGTCGTGCGCTTCCTCCATCAGACGCTGCGCGCCGCCGACTGGGCAGCCAGCCATCCGGCCGAGCTGGGCCATATCCTCGAACGCGAGACGTTTTCCGGCCCGGCGGGCGTCGAGGCAGCCTACCGCGACGGCTTCCACCGCGCGCTGCATCCCGATCTTTCGCGCGAACGCATCGACATGCTGCGGGTGCAGGAACAGTTCCTGCGCCTCCACGGCTTCCTGGAAATGGCGGTCGATATCGACGCCTGGGTCGATGCCCGCCCGCTTGCCGCCGCCCTTGCCCTGCGCGCTATCGACCGCGCCGCCTGATAAAGACACAAGGAAACCGCCCGATGACCCAGACCATTCCCGCATCCGTCGCCGACTTTGCCGAAGCGACCATCGCCGAGGCCGCCAACGCCTTCGCCGCGTTCCGCGATACCGGCACGATCACCGCGAATGGCACCGTCGGCTTCATCGAACGCGTGCCGGGCGAGGATTTCCTCGTGTCGGTGAACTATCCCGGCCCGTTCGAGCGCGACAAGCCGCTGAGCGCCGACATCTTCGGCCTCGACGGCACAGTGCATCAGGGCAAGGGGTTCGGCGCCCTGCGCTTTCTGGCGGTGTTCCAGCAGCATGGCGACATCACCTCGCTCAGCCATGTCCACACGCCGAACCTTGGCGCGTGGTCGCAGACGCACCGCAGCCTGCCGTTCACTTACGTCCCCGTACAGCGCTTCCAGCTTGCCCGCGAAATCCCGATCTATATCGATCGCCGTCAGGACGAGGACGCCTTCATCCTCGAAACCCTCAGGAGCAGCCCCCGCACTCCGGCGATTCTCGAAGCCAATGGCGGCGCGACGGTATGGGGCTGGAAGGGCCTGCGCGACTTGGCCGAATTCATCCTGCTGCTGGAGGAAGGCGCCGACATCGCGATCCGCGCCGAGGCGATCGGCGGCTCGCGCGATTTCGGCCCCGGCGTGCTGCGCCAGCAATGGAAGATGAGCAAGCTGTTCGACACCGCCTTGCAGGAGGGCCTGCTGCCCGCCACAGATCGCTATTGAGGCGTTCTGAGCGGCGGCTGCGATGGAAACGCTTGCCTTGGCCCCCTGTTCTCTACTATTCCTGTAGACAATGAGTCTGTGGGCATAGGGACGGCAGGGAGACACGACCATGGCGTTGGCGAAAGAACGGATAGCCGGACCGGCGGCAGGTCACGCGAACAGAACCATCCTGTCGCTCGACCCGAACAACCCCACGATCCCGGCCATCCGGGCGCGGGCCTTCGTGTTTTCCGATCCGCGATCGCGGGCGATGGTGCCCATGATCGAGCGCACCGCGCCCAGCGACGCGACCGTGCTGATCGCCGGCGAAACCGGCACCGGCAAGGAATTGGTCGCGCGTTACGTCCATGCGCTCAGCCATCGCCGCGACGGCCCGTTCATCGCCGTAAACTGCGGTGCCTTTTCCGAGGCGCTGATCGAATCCGAACTGTTCGGCCATGAACGCGGGGCTTTCACCGGCGCCATGGATGCCCGCGCCGGCTGGTTCGAGGCGGCAAACGGCGGAACCCTGTTCCTCGACGAGGTCGGCGATCTGCCGCACGCGCTTCAGGTCAAACTACTGCGCATCCTTCAGGAACGCGAGGTCGTGCGCCTCGGCTCGCGCAAGGCCATCGCGCTCGACGTCCGGCTGATCGCCGCTACCAACGTCGACCTTGCCCGTGCCGTCGCCGAGGGGCGCTTTCGCGAAGACCTGTTCTATCGCCTCAACGTGGTTTCGCTGCCGATCCTGCCCTTGCGCGAACGGCGCGCCGACATCCTCCCGCTGGCGCGCCACTTCCTCGAACTGCACGGCTCGAAGATGGGCGCGGGACGCCTCCAGCTCACCGCTCGGGCGGAGGAAGTGCTTTTCGCCCACGCTTGGCCGGGCAACATCCGCGAGCTGGAAAACGCGATCGTGCGCGCCACGCTGACCTGCATCGATGGCCAGATCACTGCCGACGATCTTGCCCTGCACGCCATGGACGCGCGCCAGCCCGCCCCGCCGCCGATAGCGGCCACGCCGATCGAGGCCGCCACCTTGCCTTCCGCGGCAGAGGATGCGGTCATGGAAGACCGGCTTATGCCGCTGGTCGCGCGTTTCCTCGAAGAAAAGCAGGGCACGCTGCTGGATCGCACCATCGAAAGCGTCGTGCGCATCGCGTTCTCGCGTTACGAGGGCAACCAGATCCGCACCGCTACCGCGCTGGGGGTCACGCGTAGCGTGCTGCGCACCCATCTCAAGAATTTCGGCCTGATCTGAAACCTGCGCCCAAAAGCGCAGACCGCCATCCATATCCGCACTTTGGCTGCGTGGATTTGTGCAGTCGCTCACATCCTCTGATGCCAGATCGCCTTTTCGGCGTGATTTTCCAACCTTGGCACGCCGCTTGCTCCTGTGGCGATGAAGAGCGGCGCCGAACGTCTACCAGGCGCCCGCTCCTCTTACAGATCGCGTAATCGAGGACAGAGCAAGTCATGGCATTCACGGCGCCCCATCGTTTTCCCGCCATTCGCCGTCTGGGCGCGGCCAGCGCCTTGGCGCTTGCGCTGTCGCTGGCGGGCCAGGCCCACGCCGAAGCACCGGCCGACGACGCCGCCGATGCCGGCGGCAGCGGCGACGTCATCCTGGTCACCGCACAAAAGCGCAGCCAGAGCGTGCAGGACGTACCCGCATCGGTCGTGGCGCTGGGCGGAGACGCCCTTCGCGACCGCCTGATAACCCGCGCCAGCGACATCTCGCGCTTTGTTCCCAGCTTCAGCGCCGACACCTCGGTCGGCAACCTGACGCCGCGCTGGTACTTGCGCGGCATCGGCAACTCGGTTCCCGGCAACGGCCAGACCAGCCCGGTCGGCATCTATCAGGACGAAGTCTACGTCGGCATTCCCGTCGCGCAGGCCTTCCCGATCTTCGATCTCGAACGGGTAGAGGTGCTTTCCGGCCCGCAAGGCACGCTGTGGGGCAAGAACACCACTGCGGGCGCGGTCAACTTCATCTCGCGCAAGCCCTCCTTCGATGCCAGCGGCTATGCCCGCGCCGAATATGGCAGCTACGGCTCCACCCTGCTCGAAGGCGCCTGGGGCGGCCCGCTCAGCGACAAGGTAGCCGTGCGCTTCGCCGGCCATTTCCGCGACGACGACGGTTTCACCAAGAACCGCCACGACGGTTCCCCCATGGGCAAGAACCGTGAGGCGGCGGCGCGCTTCTCCATCCTCGCCAAGCCGACCGACACCTTCGAGGCGCTGCTGCGGGTGCAGTACCGCGACTACAAGAACACCGGCGACATCATCTACCAGGGCCTTGGCACCGTCGACCCCGCCGGCTTCCCGATCCCGAAGAGCTACAAGAACAATTCGTCCTTCGGCAACAGCGGCCAGGACCTGCGCCAGCGCGGCGTACAGCTCAACCTGGATTGGGACGTGGGCGACCTGCACCTCACCTCGATCACCGGCTACAACGAGTTCAAGCACCGCTCCGAACTGGGCACACAGGTCAACCATGAAGGCACCCACACTTACAGCAGCCTCGACGCCAAGGCGTTCAACCAGGAACTGCGCCTCGCCTCTCCCGACGAAGGCCGCCTGAAGTGGATCGTCGGCGCGCACTACTATTACGAGAAGCTGGATTCCGAGGCTGCCACCGCCCTGCTCCCCAACACCGTCGGCCTGCGCCCAAGCTGGACCAACACGCAGTTCGTCCAGAGCAACAACAGCTACGGCCTCTTCGCCAATGTCACCTATGAGCCGATCGACAATCTCGAAATCATCGTCGGCGGCCGCTACACCTGGGAAGACAAGGCGATCGATCTCGGCACGATCGGCACCGCGGCCGGCGGCGCCGGCACCCTGACCTATCTCGACACGGTCGCGTTCTGGTCGCGCAATTCGGTGACCGGCAGCGCCATCGCCACCCGCGCGGTGCAGGATACCAAGCGCAACTGGCGCGCGTTTACGTATGACGCGACCGCGAAGTACAACGTCTCGTCAGACCTCAACGTCTATGCCCGCTACGCCAAGGGCTTCCGCTCGGGCGGCTTCAACACCGGCGCCACGCTGCAGACCCAGGTCGCGACGGTCGATCCCGAATTCGTCAAAAGCTACGAGGTCGGCATCAAGTCCGAATGGTTCGGCGGGCGCCTGACCGCCAACCTCGCAGCGTTCTACAACGACTATTCCGACATCCAGGTCACCGTGATCCAACTGCCGCTCAGCCAGCTTTCGAACGCGGGCAAGGGCTGGTCGAAGGGCGCCGAGGCGGTCATCACCGCACGTCCGGTCGATGCGCTGCGACTGTGGGGTACGCTGGGCCTGCTCGATACCAAGTACACCTCGTTCCCGAACTGCAAGTCCGGGGTCGATTGCTCGGGCAACCAGTTCGTGCGCGCGCCGCACGTCACTGCCAGCGTCAGCGGCGAATACACGCTGGAGGTGGGCAACGGCCACCAGATCGTGGCCGAAACCAACTGGTCCTACCGCTCGCACCTCTACTTC
>Ga0308165_1004151_pt1 | contig 14628 bp, 18 predicted proteins | sample PhyWR2_FD_201032 | JGI IMG/M metagenome (GOLD analysis project Ga0308165, IMG submission 201032) | Phyllosphere microbial communities from UC Gill Tract Community Farm, Albany, California, United States - DLSLW.R2 | ecosystem: Host-associated > Plants > Phyllosphere > Unclassified | place: USA...
AGAATAAAAAAGAGCAAGGATTCATTGAACAATTACAAGAACGCTTTTATAGGGTGCAACAACAAGAACACAAACTATATGAACATTCGTTGAATGAAGTAGATCCAGAAGAAAGACCCTTTTTTGAAGAGCGACAAGACGAGGGATTTCATTTGTCACGCAAAGCATTACAGGAATTTGAAGAAGAGCAAGAACAATTGGCACAAGATCGTAAGAACTTGTTAGAGCAAGAGGATTCTGTCCGTTTCGATCAACGAACTTTCTTAAAATCGGAAGGAAAGGAGAATCTTAGTGGGACTAAAATTTAGTGTATCAGAAGCACAAACGAGAAGCTCACAGGCTGCACAAGTTAGTACACAAGCCCAACAAGCGGCCGCTTCTTTACAACAAAGCGTAAGTTCGTTTCTATCTGCCCCTTTATCCAGTAAAGCCTATGATTCTGCAAAGAGTTACTTTATGGTTGCCTACACGCCAATTTGCCAGTCTATTATTATGACAGGTGAAGCATTAGCTAATGCCCACAAGAAATTTCTAAGTGAGTATCAATCAACGGTTAGTGGTATGGATATGGATGAGGATAAAATCTTAGCAGAAATTGACGACTACAGGGCGTTATTGCATACGATTGACGAACTAATACGTGATGCGAAAACACCTAGACCAGATTTGGAAAAACGATCGATGAATGCCTACGAAGCCATGCAAAAGAGACAAGAGAAGCTAGAAAAGTTTCGTGCATACAGTGCGCAGTCAGCAAGCTACTTTGATGAATACAACTCGTCACAACAGGAATTAGACAAAGGTCTTGCCCAAGTGAAGGACTGTAAAGCATGGAATGCTGCTTCAGGGACGTTTGATATCAAGAAATTAGACATGAATTGGGCAAAGCCAATTGCGACTCGTTGGGGAGATCGCCAGAAAAAAATTGATGCTAAAGTAAAAGCATATACTCTTGCAAATCAAGAGATTATAACAAAATTTGATGAATATGGGAATGTCTTGGGTGTGTATGTTGATGGAAAATTTGATGCAGAATTAACGAGTACATTGCAAGAATCTATTAGGACGCAAAACATAGATATGATTAAAGGCTTCGGGTCTGGATTTATTGATCAGTTGGCTAATAATAATGGTAAATCTTTATTAAATGAATGGTTTGGGGAAAGAAAATTTGGCGCAGAATTTTCAGGAACAAAAAATTATGCTGTAGGGCAATTTGTAGCAGACTTAACTTCTTTAGTACAAGGTGGAGCAGAGTTTATCGGCGGAGGAATATGGGCCTTTGGTGGTTCAGCAGCGTTCACTGTCTTTTCAGGTGGTGCAGGAGTAGTTGCTGTTCCTGCAATTAATGCAAGTGGATTAGCAATATCTGGTCATGGAACTGGTGTGTTTACAAGTGCTTGGGGTAGTTTAGGTGATGGCTATTCTTACAAACCAGATAACAATGCTGTTGCGAATATGAAAGAGTTTTTTGAAACGGAATTTGGATCTAATATAAAAGATAATGTTTCAAAAAATGGAAAAATAGTTGATGGGCAGCAAGTTTATAAAGTAGATGACAAGCAACTAAAAAAATATGGATTAAAAAAAGGGGATCAAATTTATTTAGACGGGATGCACAAAGATCATCTAGAAGTTTTTAATAGCAGTGGTAAGTTAGAAAAAGTTTTGAATTTAGACGGAAGTGTCAATGCCGATAAAACCAGAAAAGCTTTAGGGAGGGTTTTAAAATAGTGGAAAATGCTGATTGGAAGACTTTAGTAAAATTTTATGAAGAAATAGACAAGAAAAACAAAAAAGAATATACTTCAGATTTCCCAATAAAAAAATTAAAAGAAGACGTACTTGAAGAGATTGAAGACGATTTAAAGGAATTGCAGCAAACTATTGCTACGATAAAGTCTATAGATGTTGATGTTGACTTAAACGTATTAAATAGTAATCAGATGTTTAAAGAACAGTTAATAATATTACTTGGAATATATGGTCATTTAAATACTGAATTTGAACAGTTGTATGATTTTCATGCACAGTTTATTAAACAGTTGCCTGAATGGGATGAAGACACCAATTGAAGAAAAGAGGATAGACAAAAAATTCAATAGTTACTGTACAATTTTTTTTAGTAAAGAATTAATGTAAAAATACGTATACCAAAAACATTGGTTTTAGGTGAAAAAGGACAACTACAACAGAGAGTTTAAATTCGACAAAAGAACAAAAAATGAGGACAAAAATATCAAAGAGTGAATTTCCTTATTTTCGAATTTTACAACAGTTCTTGGAGATAAAGTGAGGGATACCATTGGCTGTTTAGGTAGAACAGTTTTAATTCATAAAGAGAACCCATGTATCGGTTGATACATGGGGTACTTGGGGTAATTGAGATTATGTGAACTTACTATTTAAATAACTTGATTAGTTACTTTTTTTACGTTTAAAAGTTAATATATATGCTCCACTTGCAAGCAGTATCATTGCACCAACGTCTGTTAATAAAGGTGAGTTTGTTTCACCTGTTTGTGGCAAGGTGGCTGTTGTAGAAGCTGAATTAATTGTCTTTGCTTTAACTACTGGTTTTGTATATGATTCAGAAGGTTTAGTCGGTTCTAAAGGCTGATTAATCGTGTTTTTCGTATAAACATAAGTCACAGTTTGAGCTGTATCAGTAAATGTTCCGTTTGGATTCCCATTAACCTCTTTAAATGTATAGCCATCTATGGTTAATTGTTCAAAAGAATAAGGGTCTCCAATATTACCAGATTTCACAACATCAGGAGCAATTGTATTTCCCTCTGTATCTTGGTAGTGAATGGTTACATCAGCACCAAGTATGCTATCTTGAACGATAACAGTCATAGTTTTATCAATAAATGTTCCAGCCATGACATTTTCAAGTCTATAAGTAATCGTATAAGTCCCTGCTTTAGAGGTATCTACATCATTAAAAATAGCAGTAAATTCACCATCTCCATAAGGTATTTCTTGGTCACCTCTGAAAGCTGTAGCATAATTTTCAGGAGAGAAAATATCACCAACATTGAGAGTTACCGTATCATTAGGTAACTCTATTCTATCGTTATCTTGAACGATAACAGTCATAGTTTTATCAATAAATGTTCCAGCCATGACATTTTCAAGTCTATAAGTAATCGTATAAGTCCCTGCTTTAGAGGTATCTACATCATTAAAAATAGCAGTAAATTCACCATCTCCATAAGGTATTTCTTGGTCACCTCTGAAAGCTGTAGCATAATTTTCAGGAGAGAAAATATTACCAACATTGAGAGTTACCGTATCATTAGGTAACTCTATTCTATCGTTATCTTGAATAGACTGTTCTTGGACAGTACTTTCGGCTAAAACAATTCCTGAAGGAATAAATTGAAAAGACAATACAAAAATTGCTAACACAATATTAATTTTTTTAATAGAAATCCCATCCGTTCCTTATATATATATTATTATATACATAGTATATAATAATATTAGTTAAAGATAAATAGCTAAATAAAAAATTAATAAATAAAACAAGAAATGTATTAAAAACAGATGGTATAGTCTACAAAAATTGACATGATTGAAAATAGACAAAAATATCTACAATTTATAAAAGTTTTATTCGTTCCATAAACACTCATTTTTCATATAGGTAGGACATTTATAAATTGTAGATAGATTATCCTTGACTCTTCTTATTCCTAAAAAATAATTACTTAATTTTTAAAGTATGGTATAATTTATTATAAAAAAATAATAAGGAGATATAATGAAAAAATTAGTACGTGTAAGCATGTTTTATATGATTTTCGGTTTGATCTCGGGTGTCTATTATAGGGAATTTACTAAGCTTTTTAACTATTCTAAGGAGACACAGTTAAGTACCCTACATACTCACATTTTAGTATTGGGCATGTTTTTTTTCTTGATTGTCCTGCTATTAGAAAAAAATTTTCAATTAACGAGGCATAAAAACTATAAAAAATTTTTTGCAATTTATAACAGTGGCTTAGGTATAACTTTATTAGTCATGATTATAAATGGAACTCTGACTGTTTTAGGTAAGTCACTAGGTGCTGCTATTTCTGGTATTGCTGGTTTGGGACATATTGTATTAACTATTGGATTAGGTTATTTTTTTAATGTTCTTTTTGATTCAGTTGAATTAGATGACTAGTTCATATTCAGATCAAAGATTTAATTTTTGAGAGGGTTTCTAATCACGCCTATTTAAAATATGACTGGTGCAAACCGTATGACCATTTATCGAATGAAGAAGGAGCTGGAAAGTTAATAATTGGGGAACAAAAAAATCATAGTATTCAGCTTATTTATAAAATTAATTGGTATTTTACTATATCAGTTTTAAAAGAAGCTATGTATTGCGGATTTTTATGTTATATTGAGACTGAAAAATGAGCGGATGTTGCACTTCATAGGATTAACCCCATCCCATCATAATACACTACTTATTAGCAGGTATTATGATGGGATGATTTATTTTGAAGCGTATGGGCTAGGAAAAAATCCGGCGACTCTCTGAATGATACTATATGTTTTCTTAATTGTAATAGTTTTTCAAGAGTAACATACCTCTCAATTTTAGTATGGATAGCAATTGGTATCCATATTATTTGGAATATAGCATAATTGAATACACTCTTGGTTAAGAGAAAGTAACTATGCTAACCAGTAATAATTCAAATTTCTTTTTTTATTTCCTATGAATCTAACAGGTTGACTTTGATAGTTTTAACAATGTTTGTTATTTTCACTATGTATGAACTAATAAAAAACTCTACTAGAGAGCCTTAATTATTAAAAACCAAAGAATTAGATGAAGTATTATAAAGAGTCTAAAGGAAAAATTCTCCAGACTTTTCTTCTATTATACATTAAAAAATCACGGATTTCTCATTAATACAAAAAGTGTAGAGCAAACAGAATTTCATGCTAAAAAAGGTTAAAACAAAAAGATTCCCAAAAAATGAAATAAAATTTTTAGAGTAACTTGATTAAAGTACCTTGAAAGATATCAAACTTATTCACTGCAGATGAATAAATGGGTTTTTTTAAGATAGTAGAGACTCTCTGATTTTCTAACTCAAGTATTCCGTAGTCTTCAGAAACCTTTGAACCAATTTCTCCTTTTATATTAGAAGGAATCACAATCCATAAATAATTCATATGTTGCTGGTATTGTCTACTACTGAAAGACCGGTGAAGATCTTCTTCAGTTAGAATGACTTCAATAGAGTGCAAATTCAATTGATGTGGTTTGCTAGTATAATTTTCAATAACTAAAAAGTCTATAGTATGTAATCGATCACTTAAAGATGAGTAAAACGAAAAATTAGGGAACAACTTATAAACTTTTTTTCGAGAGTGAGCGGTAAAATTGTTCATATTAACATCAGGAAAGTGATCTAGCCAAGAACTATAAGTTAAGGAGATAGCGATGTCTGAAACAGATAATGCTATCTCTTTTTCTTTTTCAGAGCAGCTGACTTCAGAGTGGCTGTTCTTTTTGATTATGCTGCCCTGATCATTCTGTCTAATTGTTTTGACTGATTTCCAAGCACTTACTAAATCAGACCGCTTTAACTCTCTATGCAATACTTTGTCCATTAAATCGTCTTTAATGTCTTTATTTCCCTGACTGATCTTTTCTACTAATTCAAAATTATCTGGGCTAACTTCGACGTCTTCGATTCTTGGGACAGATAATCCTTTCTTTTTTGCCCTCGTTTGATAGTCAGAATAAATCTCGCCAGCTTTTTTTCGTTTCCATATTAAGGACTCCGTTACTCCAGACTCATAAGCCAAGTGTCTGATCCAACGAGTAAAGGATAAATGTTCTGGTTTCCATAAAGCACCATTTATGGGACAAAAAAGAAAGAAGGAAAAGATATGAAATTTTACAGATATGAAAGTTCTAAAAATACTGGGAATTGGACAGAGAACTTTGGTCAAGCGGTAAAAGAATATGAAAGTGAAAAAGAGTATCTTATGGCAGACGAACCCAATGAAGATGAAAATGTAAAATTGGTGTTTATTGAGGTGCCAGACGATTTGATAGATGAACTTGAAGACGAAAGCAAAGAATTAAAGTCAGCGACAATAATTCATGATCCTGACATGATTGATGAAGATCCACGAAAAGATGGATATGATTTTGACTACTATGCAGCGTGGTCAGATGATGTAACGAAACGCTTGGAAAAATAATAGCAATTTAAAAAGGATAGAATAATCCTATTATTTTCTCCTTTTTATGTAAATTTAGAGTATAGACAAAAATTATCTTCAGCAGCTGCTACATGATCACTTTCTTTGAATTAAGAATAAGTGTAAAACAATACCTATACCAAAAACATTCGTTTTTAGTTGAGGTATAAAAATGGTTTAGCAATTCGTGATTAATAGTTTACGTACGTGTGTTACTCTTATATTAATTATAGGAGGGATATAATGAAAAAATAACTACAACTGAAGCAAGGAAAGACCTCTACAATATAATTAAGGAAGTTTCTTTCCTTCAGAAACCAGTAGAAGTGACTAACAAGGATGATAGTGTAGTAATAATCAGGAAGAGTGATTGGTTGGGTATCAAGGAATCTGTTCATGAGCTAAAATTTGAAAGAAACGTTTATCGTCAAGCTTTCATTGTATTTGAAAAAGATGGAATTGAGTTATTTGAAATAGCTCAAATAAATTATGATGGTACTATTGAATACTATTATGAAGATGTCCCAGATGATATCCAAAAAAGAATCCAGTTAGAAGAAAAGAAATACCCAAACCAAGCTAATGAACAGCTTAGATTAATAAAAAGTAAGTCGATAGATCTAGAAAAAGATGAACGTGCAGGTGACAGCTATCAAGATTTGGGTAACATGATGATGATCACAGGGAAAACAGGTTTTATAAAAGAATTTCAGGAGGATCTGAAAAAGCTTCAGCAACTAGTAACGAATAATGCGTCAGTTATATTATTAGATATTGAGGTTGACTATTGGCAATCATTAAAAATTTTAGGATCTTATCCAGAATCACTTGATCATTATCAATCAATCGAAAATGTGAAAATTTTATTGAGACAATTTATTAACCGGTTAGAAATGATTGAACTGTATTCTTAATGAGTAAACAATTTACTCATTTTTTCTTCAGGTAGTACTATCAAAACTTAAACTATTATCTATTATTTTTGTAACAGAACATATTGAGTTGAGTGACAAAGAAATAGGCAACCTTATACTTGTAGCATTGATCATTTTAGGTCTAAGTTGAGTTAAGCAATTATGGGGTAAAGTAGTGCTACTTGTTTCGTTTTTTATTGCTCTAGTGATGGACATATTTTTGCAAGCTTACAATTAAAAAAAGCGTATGTTAAAGCAAAAATAAAAGAAAAAGTCTTTTTAGAAGAAATGAATAGCTCCCTTTCTACTACCATAAAAATCCTAGAAGAATCAATTGAAAAGCAATTTGGAAAGTCAATTCATGAATCCTTTGATATACAAGAGAAAAATTCAATAGTTTTTTTGAAATAATAGTTTTAATTCTAGTTAGATCTTTACTTGTTATTTTGTTTATTAATTCAGACCATAGAGGGTGTAGCTGCTCTTTTATATCCAAAAGAGTTGGTAAATGGTTAAGCATATTTTAATCCATTATCAAATAGTTTATGTAGAAAAGAAAAAATATCATCAGAAGTTTCATTTTCTAGTGAGTAGTTAATTACTGACATTGAATTTGCGGTATATAATTCAACTATAAATGGAATTGGAAGAGAGAAGCTTTTGTATTTACTTATTCTCTGTACGTATCGAACACAGTGCTTTTTTAAAATAAATTGAAAATTTTTTTCTAGATCATACTGATCGAAAGAAGAATGTATTAAAGTTGTAATTTCTGTTCTGTTTTTATTCAATTCTGTGACAATTATTTTTATAGATTCAGATATATCGTTTGTCAAAAAGCGTTGGCTTAGGAGCGTTTCGAATGATATCGTATAAACTTTTATAGTTTTTTCAAATAAATCGAACTTATCTAGATAGTGAGTGTAAAATGTTGATCTTCCAATTCTTGCATGTGCACAAATGTCTTTAACTGTTATTTTTTCAATAGAGTAATGAGTTTTTAATAGTAGAATGAGTGACTGTTGGATCAATTCTTCTGTTTTAATATAACGTAAATCTTCGTACATTAAAATACCTTCTTTCTGAACAATTGATTTTGTTATGTTCATTATAATACATTTACAATGAATCTGTATCTGTTTTTTTTATTAAGTTACTAGCATAATAAGATTTATGAGGAGGAGATTAACATGTTTAAAAACTATCATAAAAATGAGCAATTCAATTTTCAAATGAATCGCTTTTTAGAGGTGTATCAGAATGAAAATGATGTACAAGAAGAAGTAAAACAAGCATCCTTAAAACTTAAAGATTTTGAATCATGGTATAAAGTATGGTTTACTCTTGGAAAAAAAAGAGAAAACAAGAATGAGTATGCCATTGCGTCTTGCTATTATCAATTAGCAGAATTTTTTTTATCAGAAGAAGATGAAAGAAAACTACCAGTATATAATCTTTTTAAAGACACCTTTTATAAAAGTATTGATACAAGTCAGATGACGTTTATTCAGATTCCTTATGAAAATACTTTTATGCCTGGTGTTATAATTAGGAATAATAAGCAGACAAAAAAAACACTAATTATCCATGGAGGGTTTGATTCTTATCTAGAAGAATTAATCAGAATAGTCAATCTATTTGAACCGCTCGATGAGTATCAGTTTGTCTTATTTGAAGGTCCTGGACAAGGAGAGATGATTAGAAAAAAAGTACCCATGATTAGTAATTGGGAAAAACCAGTTACAGCAGTTTTAGATTATTGTAATTTAATAAAAGCAGACTTGATGGGAATGTCATTGGGTGGTTACTTATGTATGAGAGCAGCAGCGTTTGAACCAAGAATCGAAAAAGTTGTTGCATTTGACATTATGTACAGTATGAACGATGCTTTTAAAAATAAACTTGATCCAAAACAATATCAATTTATAGAATCAGCATTAAAAAATGGAAATGAACATCAAATCGATGAGTTATTATCAAAAGAAGCTGAATTGAACATAGATTTAAATTTTAAATTATCAAAAGGCTATGCTATTTCCAATACACATAAGCCATCTGAACTCTTAAAATATATTTCAACTTTTTCTCTTGAAGGAATTGAAGATAAAATTACTCAAGAGGTCTTATTGATGGCTGGCACAGAAGATTTTTATGTACCAACAAACAGACTACCATTTTTAATCAATAAACTTGTGAATGTAAAAAAATTGGAAGCTATTCTTTATACAGAACGTTCTGGTGGAGCAGAACACTGTCAAGTGGGTAACAAAAAATTAGCATTTACAGATATATCTGCTTTTTTATTGAAGGATAGGTAAATATTTAATTATTAATCTATGTAAAATAAAATCACAATAATTGTTATAATAAAGTTGACACACACAAAGTGTGTCAGTCAGACTGTAGACAAACTCCTAAATTTGGAGTGTTGTTTGCAGTTTTTTTGTTTTATACTAATTATATACACTATTTTGGGAGTAATTCTAATGATGAAAAAACAATCTGTTGAAGGTAGAAATCAATTTTCTATGTTAACAATTGACGATCTTGTACCAAAAGATCACTTAGTTCGAAAGATTGATGCTACGATTCAGTTTGATTTCATTTATCCTATCGTAGAATCTACGTATTCGACCTCTGGTCGTCCCAGTATTAATCCGGTCGTCTTAATTAAATTAGTTTTTATCCAATATTTATTTGGTATTCGTTCTATGAGACAGACAATTAAAGAAGTTGAAACAAACATTGCTTATCGTTGGTTTTTAGGCTATTCTCTCGAAAAGCGTATCCCACATTTCTCTACATTAGGTAAAAATTATGTGCGAAGATTTAGAGAAAATACTTTATTTGAAGATATTTTTTCTCATATTCTAGAACAAACTGTAAAAGCTGGTTTTGTTACGGAAGACAACCTTTATATTGATTCTACTCATATCAAAGCGAATGCCAATAAACATAAGTTCGCGAAAGAAATGACCTACAGTCAAGCAAAAGCTTATCAAGATGAATTAGAAGATGAAATAAATAAAGAACGTATTTTGATAGGGAAATGTCTTTTTACATGGAACGCAGAAAGTGAGTTGAATCTTCCAAAAATAAGTCATTCAGATCCAGAAAGTGGTTATTACGTTTGGGAGCGAGAAAAACAATTTGCTTATTCTGCACATGCTTCTTGTGATGACAACGGGTTATTTTAGCTACAACTAGTCACACCAGGAAATGTGCATGACAGTCAAGTCGCAATTAATCTGGTTAAACAGTCAAAAAGAGCTGTTCCATTTACTCACCTCAAAATAAGTTTGTACCTTCAGAGTGGCTGTTCTTTTTTATTATGCTCCCTTTATCATTCTGTCTGATAGTTTTAACTGATTGCCAAGCGCTTATGAGATCTGAACGCTTCAACTCTCGTTTTAGAACTTTCTCCATTAAATCGTCTTTAATTTCTTTATTTCCCTGGCTGATCTTCTCTACCAATTCAAAATTGTCAGGACTGACTTCAACGTCTTCAATTCTCGGTACAGTGATTCCTTTTCTCTTTGCCCTCTTTTGGTAATCGGAATAAATTTCGCCCGCTTTCTTTCGTTTCCAAATTAAAGACTCCGTTACACCAGACTCATAGGCTAAATGTCTAATCCAACGAGTAAATGATTTATGCTCTGGTTTCCATAGAGTGCCAATTTCGACTTCTCTAATTAATTCAAATAATCGAACCCAGGAGCGTTTGTCTTTAATCAGAATTCTTTCGATCTCTTCTTCAATCATTTTGATGTTTGTTATAAAAAAACTCCTTTCTTATCATTACTATAACGTATTATAGTAACTAATGTAAATTAGAAAATGTGTCTCATAATTATCGAATTATTCTGAATACGACACAACTATGTTGTGTCGTATTCAAAGAAATGGGCCAAAGATAGATGGCTCTAAGGGTTATTCATTATATGAGTAGCCCTTTAGATTTATAGATTGTTTGAATAAGACTAAATATGTAGTATAATAAGATTAAGTCATATTAATAAAATGAGGGATTTTTACATGAAAATTGTCCAACCAATCAGAGAAAAAAAGCAAATCGATGCAATGAAGGCCATTTTGTCTTCTGGAAAAATGGGGCCAAGAAATATGTTACTATTTTCTATTGGAATAAATACCGCTTATCGCATTTCAGATTTACGTCGATTAAAATTATCAGACGTGCTAATTATTTCTCGTGGTCGGGTGATCGCGAAAGAACGATTAGAAATGAAAGAGCAAAAGACCGGAAAACACAATTCCATTATTATTTCGAATAAATTGAGAAAACAGATTTTAGAGTATGCGAATGACTCTTTTCCAACTCAGGTAGCAAATCATGAATTTGATCATTTTTTATTTCCAAGCCGAAAAGGAAATGATCAGCCATTAAGCCGGCAAGCTCTTTGGGATGTTTTGAGTAAAGCAGCTAAAAGTATGGGGATGAAAAATATTGGCAGCCACTCGATGAGAAAGACGTTTGGTTATTTTCTTTACAAGAATGGAACCCATATTGAGATCATTCAAGAATTATTAAATCATTCATCGCAGCGTGAGACATTACGCTATATTGGGATCACACAAGAAGATAAAGATACTGCCGTAATGAGTTTAGATTTATAGGGTGTAATTATTTACTATATAATAGAAGAAACACGTCATTTTTTTGGAAATTTGCCGATTTTTTATAGATAGAATACGGTAGAGACTTTGATCATTTCCGTAGATAGTTCAATTAAAGAAGCGACAGTAACTAAATGATCAAAAATTTGATCATTGGTTTGAAAATTAAGAATGGGCTAGGAGAGGAAATATGTTAGAAAATAAATTAGGCATTACAAACCAAGTTGAATTAGCAAGAGTAGAAGAAAAGATCAGTAAATCGAATGCAAAGAAATTATACGATAGTGGTGATATTAACAAACTAGAAGTAGGAACGTTCAAAGGGCTAGCAGCTATTCATCGATACCTTTTTTCAGATATTTATGATTTCGCTGGTGAAATGAGGACGGTAAATATTGCTAAAGGGAATTTTCGATTTGCGCCGGTGATGTATTTGAACGTTTCTTTAAATCATATTGATCAAATGCCACAATCTACTATTGATGAAATTGTAGCAAAATATGTGGAGATGAACATTGCACACCCGTTTCGTGAGGGAAATGGTCGTAGTACAAGAATATGGCTAGACTTGATTCTTAAACAAGAAATAAAAAAAGTAATCGATTGGAATCTGATTAACAAAGAAGATTATCTTTCTGCAATGGAGCGTAGTCCTGTAAAGGATTTGGAAATTTCTCATTTAATTAAGCAAGCACTAACTTATTCAGTAAATGATCGTGAAACATACATGAAAGGTATTGATGTTAGTTATTACTACGAAGGATACACAGAGTTCAATACTGAAGACTTGTAGTCAGTGAAAAGGACAAAATATCACCAAAACTTATATCTAAATCTATATCCGGTAAAACTACGTTAATGGTAGAGAGATTCTAAGCTCATTTCAACTTTTAAACTGAGGTATTGTCTTGAACAAGCAATCTAGTGATTACCTAAAACGCCGTTTTTGGTAAAATAAAAAAGTTGCCCCAAAACTAGGACAGCTTCCAGTAATACCAGTATTTCATTATCATTGAATCATTAATTATGCAAATTATCGAAAACGCTCGTTTTCGGTATAAAGGCTTGTTCCCTTATTTTTAATGTTAAAGGAATGAAGCAGCATTGTCAATTTGAAAAAGGATCAATAAACTGAAGGAGGATAAATTATGTGGCAAGTCACTGAGATATATAATGATGGTATGAATGCAACATTTAGCAAATTCAAAACTAAGGAGAAAGCACTGGCTTATTTAGAAGCAGAAGAATACGGAATGGAAGAATCTTTTCATTCAGGTGGTTACGTTCAATACTCACAAGATTTACATACAGCTTATTTAATAAATTCAAGAAACATTGAGACAAAGGACTAAACGGAATACCAAAAAGGATAATTAGGAGGAATAACCCGATGTCTAATATAGAAGGAAAGCTAATATACGATCTTTCAAGCAGGTTTAGAAACGCTATCGAAGAAGCAAAAAACACTGGTCAGCTCTTTGAAACACCGTTTAATAGATTTCCTAACGGTTGTTGTGCAGATACTAGCGAACTATTGGGTCAGTTCTTACTATTAAATGGAATACATACCCAATTGGTGACTAATGCTTTTAGTCAGGGGCAATCACATGCTTGGTTATTAGGAGAAGACGGCTCATTAATTATTGATATTACAGGTGATCAGTTCAAAAATAAATCTAATTTTTTAAACTTTAACGAACCTGTTTATATTGGGAAAGATAATAAATTTTATCAATTATTTGATAACGAACGGTATACAGTTAAGGAAGTTAAACTACTATCAGATATGAGGTATAACGAAACTTACCGCAATCGAATTAAAAAATTATTGGAGATAATTTTAGAATTTTGCTGATGGACCATTCCAAAAATTAATCGTTCGAAAAAACAGGCTATTTTGTCCGGCTACAGCGTGAGATCTCTCCAGGTATTTGAAGGTATTGACGAACGATTGCAGAGGTCAGGACAATGGCCAAACTCAAAATGGCGAACTATACGCCAAAAACGATAGAAAGGTAGATAGAAAGGGTGGACAAAAAAGCAAAAGTTTTAATGAAAGGAAAGTTTAACTATTCTAATTCAAAATTTAAAAAAATGTCAGTAAGAATTTTGTTAGTTCTTACATTTATCTTTGTATTTCTTTTTGGAATAGAGATAATTAGTAACACTAGCATTAATCTTGATGGTGAAGTGTTACTAATTCTATTTGGAACAATTTATTTTGTAGGAGCAATATATTTGTCTGAGATAATTTATGAAAAGTTATTCTTGAAAGAAGTTGTAATAACTAAATGCACAAAGGGTGTAAGGATTTTGGTTGGTAGTGACGAAATTATAATTCAGATGAATAAAATACGTAGAGTTAAGGCAGAATTGAGTTATGGTGTAGGTTCAAGAGGAAGCTCAAGAGGAAGCTCACGATCAAGCGCTAAACTAGTAATTTACACAAACACTGAAGTATTTCATTTTACTACCTCGGGAATAAACGAAGATGTTAAAAAAGTTGAGAGCTATATCAACAAAGGTATAGAGATAAATAGCCAGAAGAGTTCTAAATGAACTGGATACGTTTTTTCAAAAACGATCGTTCGGAAAAATAGGTTGTTTTGTCCAGCTGCAGCGCGAGATCTTCCAGGTGAATTAGATATAATGACGAACAATCTCAGATGCCAGGACTATGGCCAAACAGAAAATTTCGAACTATATATCAAAAAGGATCAATAAATAATTGAAATGGAGCAAGATAAATGAATTTTTCAAGCATTCAACAAAAAAATATACCAGGATTAAATTTTTATGGTGATGTAACTGATAAGGCAATTGACAATTTAGAATCTAGTTTTCAAGACTT
>Ga0308165_1004153_pt1 | contig 14628 bp, 11 predicted proteins | sample PhyWR2_FD_201032 | JGI IMG/M metagenome (GOLD analysis project Ga0308165, IMG submission 201032) | Phyllosphere microbial communities from UC Gill Tract Community Farm, Albany, California, United States - DLSLW.R2 | ecosystem: Host-associated > Plants > Phyllosphere > Unclassified | place: USA...
CCAAATGAATGCAGTATCACAATTAGATCAAGTTAAAACCGGACCATGGAATGGTGGTCGTTCTCCGTGGTCGGTAGAATATGGTAAAATCATGATGTGGTTTTTCCTTTTGTCAGATGCTTTTACCTTTTCATCTCTATTGATCTACTACGGCGCTCAGCGTTTTTCTAAATTAACATGGCCGGCTCCAGATAAGGTTTTCCAATCTATTCCTGGTATTGCAGAACATGGCGCTCCATTAGTTTTCGTAGGTATCATGACCTTTATCTTGATCATGAGTTCGGTAACGATGGTATTAGCTGTAGAAGCAGGACATCGCCGCGCTAAAAAAGAAGTTATCGGCTGGATGATTGCAACCATTATCGGTGGTTTCATGTTCTTAGGCTGTCAGGCAATCGAGTGGACACACTTATTCCACGAAGGTTTCGGTTGGGGTAAAATTCCTCCATTAAAAACTTTAGAACATCTATTCAATGGTGAAGTATCTTTAGTTTCTGCACAACAGTTTGCAAACTTATTCTTTACCATTACAGGTTTCCACGGTTTCCACGTATTCAGTGGAGTAATCATTAACATCATCATTTTAATCATGACGATTAATGGTACTTTTGAAAAAAGAGGACATTACCTAATGGTAGAAAAAGTTGGTTTATACTGGCACTTTGTAGATTTAGTATGGGTGTTTGTATTTACATTCTTCTATTTGGTTTAATTTATCATATATAAAAATATTATTATGTCAGAGCACACACATTCAACAGAAGAACACGGTCACGAAGAACATGCAGGTTTATCAAAAGGTAAAATCTGGAAAGTTTTCGGTATCCTTTTGTTAATCACCGTTATCGAATTTATCATTGCGTTAGTATTAATTCCAAAAGGCGTTATGACACAGCACATCGGTAACTATGTTTACATTGGTTTAACTTTGTTAAAAGCATTTTATATTGTGGCCTATTTTATGCACTTAAAATATGAGAAATTAGGCTTACAGCTTGCGTTAACTGTTTCATTTATTTTCATTATTTACTTTATTGTTTTAATGTTAACGGAAGGTGGGTTCTTAAACATCCACATGATGAATCATTAATGAAAAGAAGTTCTATAAAAAAGGTAATAATCCTGGTAAGCATTTTAGCTATACCGGGATTTTTGTTTTTTTACTTATTGCCTCACTTCGCAAAGAACAGGTATAAGAGTTTGCCCATCTTTGGCGAAAAGGTTGTTGCCTCCACATTCCACAGTGTAAAGGGAAAGAAAATACCAGATACCATTTACCATAAGATTCCTGATTTTAAACTCGTAAATCAGCAAAATGATACTATCAGCTGGAAATCATTGACAAATAAAATTGTTGTGCTGAATTTATTTTACACTACGGCAGGTAGTCAGGAAACCAGTAAATACATTAAACAGTTATCAGACGGTTACGAACAAAAACCTTTAGTTAAGTTTCTAAGCCTATCTGTCGATCCTGCTGATCAAAATAGGATTAAAGATTTTGCCGCTAAGTTTAAAGCTAAAGAAGGAAAGTGGGACTTTTTAGCTGGCGATACCATACAAACTTATCCTTTGATCAAAAAGGGCTTATTGCTTGATGCCATCGCCGATGATACAAAAAGTAAAACAAGTTTCATCTTTAGCAACAAAATTGTCCTGATCGATAATTTCCACCGCATACGCGGTATTTATGAAGCTGATGATGCAGGTGCCAATGCCAAACTGGAAGATGAAATTAAAGTGCTCATTGCAGAGTATTTGAGAAACGTTAAAGATGGTAGGTAATTCGTCCGAAGTCTTTGGTCCCGAGTCGATACAAAATAATTATAATAAGAATTAAAAACTCATGGAAAATAGCCCTATTGAGAAAAAATATAACAAGTGGATCATTATCCTTTCCATCTTCATCCCAGTAGCCGTAGCCTTTTTATTTGTGGTAAAGCTAAAAGATTTAGGTATTGATGCACCAACCTTACCTTTTTTGCCACCTATTTACGCCACCATTAACGGTATTACGGCAATATTATTGGTGGTTGCAGTATGGGCCATTAAGAATGGAAAGATACAACTCCATCAAAATTTGATGAAAACAGCGATTGCTTGTTCGCTGCTATTTTTAGTGATGTATATTGCCTACCACATGACTACACCTTCTACCAAATTTGGTGGAGACGGAGCCATAAAATATGTGTATTTCTTTATTTTGATAACGCATATTTTACTTTCAATTGCCATAATTCCTTTGGTTTTAGTTACTTATGTACGGGCGTTGGCACAGCGTTTCGATCGCCATAGAAAAATTGCACGGATTACCTTTCCGCTATGGTTGTATGTTGCTATAACCGGTGTTGTAGTTTATTTAATGATATCGCCATATTACCAATATTAACCTAATATTTTAGTTTAGTGGTCCGTTTGTCTTAATATTTGCACATTATTGTGTATAATTGGTTCGGTATTAGCTGTTCGATACAATTATATATTAATGGATGTTGCACAAATAGAAACGGGAAGGGATTTAATCTCATTAATAGAAAAGGGGAATACTTCTTCCTTTACTCGTTTCTACACTTCTTATTTTCAGAAGCTTATTCTGGCTAGCAACAAATACATAAACGATATTCATACTGCTGAAGAGATTGTTCAGGATATCTTTCTTAAAATCTGGGAATTTCCAGAAAATATGCAGGAGGTTAAGTCTGTTAAATCTTATCTGTACCGTTCGGTTGTTAATGCATCCATCAATTTTGTAAATAGACAAAAGGCGCTTGAACAGCATCATTTAAAGTTGGCAAGCGAATTCTCTGATGATTATCTGACAGACCTTGATGAAGAAAATGAAATGATCATCATTTTAAGGGATGAAATAGAGAAACTACCTGCGCAATGCAAAAAAGTATTTAAGTTGAGCCGTTTTGAAAATTTAAAATACAAAGAAATTGCCAAAGCGCTCGATATTTCTGAAAAGACGGTTGAAAATCATATTGGAAATGCACTCAAGGTTTTAAGGACAAGGTTTCTGAGCGATAACACGTTGAACAAAAAAGGAAAGAGCTATTTATTAATGATGTCGATTTACTTGTATTAATTTTTCTCTTCAAAAACTTGCGAGAACACAGCTTAAATACAGTTTTTAAAAAATATTTTATTTTTTTTAAATTTCTTTAGGGGTTTTTTAGTGGTGGTTTGTCTTTATAGTACAAAACCAAACTAACTAATGTTTAACCAACCAGAATATCTGGACTTAATTGTTCAGTATTTAAATCATCCGCAGGATGAGGAAATTCGTGCTGCAATAGATTCTTATCGAGCAAAATCTGCCGAACATGAACAATATTTCCATGAGGTGGCGAGAATATGGGATTTATCTTCTAAATCAGCTTTGATTGATGGACTGAATACCAAAGAAGCAGAAATTAATTTTAAAAAGGAATTAATTAAGCGTTCTCATAAGCCTTCCAATGGTTTTGTTTGGTTCCGTAATGTGGCCGCTACATTTATTTTATTAGGAATTGGTTATTGGCTCTATAACTTAAGTTCGAAACCCGCTTATCTAACCATTAAAACTGCTGTCAACCAAAAGGATTCGGTGCTGTTGATTGATGGCTCTAAGGTTATTCTTGCAGAAAATAGTTTGGTTCGCTATCCGGTAAAGTTTGCAACTTCTTCAAGAGAAATTTATCTCGATCACGGTAAAGCTTTCTTTAAAATTGCCAAAGATCCAAAACACCCTTTCAGCGTATTAATAGGCGAATCGAAGGTTAAGGTATTGGGAACATCATTTAATATCGACTATTCTCCTAACAGGATCGATTTGGATGTAAAAACCGGAAGGGTATTATTCTCTCCTTATCGCGATGGTACCTCGTCAATCCTTATAGCTGGTCAGGCATTATCCTATAACATATCGAATAAACAGTTTACCACTCGCGTTTCGCAAAATGCCGATTCGTGGCTTACCAATGAACTCATCTTTGTTGATACCCCACTTGAAGAGGTATGCAGACAGTTGAGCAGTTATTACCAACGGAATATAGTTTTAGAAACGAACCAACCACTCGTTAAAAAGTTTAATGCAACCTTTAGAGACAACAGTTTAACTGAGGTTTTGGCTGTATTAAAAGAAACCTACGGGTTTAAAATTATAAACCACAAAGACACGATTACCTTAAAAACACCTATAAACTAATCAACTTTAAATTAACTTAATCAACTATGGAGAAAAATTTCTACAAAAGAAGTACGGGGATGAATCTGCGCCGAATGGCCTTACTTCTGTGCGCATTCTTTTGGGCAAGCTTGGCAAGAGCTGATTCTCAGCAAGCCTACGGAAAACCCGAAAGGTTAGACAATTACCTAAAAAAAATTGAGCAGGCCTACAAAGTTAGCTTTGTATACGATGCTGCAGAGATCAATAAAACAATGGTACTGGATGTACCATCAAAACTAACGTCGATTACCGAATCGCTTGATCAACTTAAACAAAAAAATATCTCTTACCGTCTTGTTGGTAATCAAGTGATCTTGAAAGTAGTTGAGGTATCAACTAACAAATCAAAAAAGAGCATTACTGTTAGAGGTACCGTTTACGATAAGAAAGATGGCTCTGCCATGCCTGGTGTAAGTGTGCGCGAAAAAGGTGCATCAAATGCAGTATCTACCGACGTAAAAGGGGCTTATCAACTCACGGTGAAAGATGGGGCAACATTATCTTTTGCATCAATTGGATACAAAACTCAGGAAGTTAGTGTTGGCAACAGAACGGTGATCAATGTTACATTAGAAGAGGATGCAAATCAATTGGGAGATGTTAATGTCGTTTCAACTGGTTACCAAAATCTGAATCCAAAGTTATTTACAGGCGCTGCAACAGCCTTAAAAGGTGTTGATGTTAAGCAAGATGGTATTACTGATGTAAGCCGTATGCTCGAAGGCCGTGTAGCTGGTGTTTCTGTACAGAATGTATCTGGTACATTTGGAGCGGCACCTAAAATCCGTGTACGTGGAGCAACATCAATTACAGGTGAAAACAAACCACTTTGGGTAATTGATGGTGTAATTTTAGAAGATGTAGTAAATGTATCGAACGAACAATTGTCATCCGGAGATGCAACCACACTAATCGGTTCTTCTGTAGCTGGATTAAATGCTGATGATATTGAAACCTTCAACATTCTTAAAGATGCTTCTGCTACGGCACAATATGGTGCAAGGGCGATGAATGGTGTAATTGTTATCACCACAAAAAAAGGACGTATTGGTAAACCTGTAGTTTCTTACACTGGGAATTTTTCAACCAGTATGAAGCCTACCTATGATAATTTTAATATTATGAATTCTTCTGATCAGATGTCTGTATATTCTGAATTGGCAAGAAAAGGGTGGTACAATCATTCTGCAATTTCGCGTTCATCTGATGGCGGTGTTTATACAAAAATGTATCAATTGATCAATACTTTTGATGAATCGAACGGACAGTTTGGCCTTGCCAATACACCAGAGGCAAGAACAGCATTTTTAAGTAGATACGCGGTTGCAAATACAGATTGGTTTGACCTGTTATTTAAAAATTCACTTCAACAAGAACATGCAGTTAGTGTTTCTTCTGGAAACGAAAATAACCAGATCTATTTTTCGACCAGTTATTTAAACGATAATGGCTGGGCCATGGGAAATAACGTTGAAAGGTATACAGCAAATTTAAATACAACATTTAAATTATCAGAAAAATTCTCTGTAAACTTTATCACAACAGGTTCGATAAGAAATCAAAAGGCTCCGGGTACTGTAGGGCGTGTGAGTAATCCTGTAGAAGGACGCTATTCAAGAGATTTTGATATTAATCCATATAGTTATGCTACAAATACGAGCAGGACTATGACGGCATATCAAGAAGATGGAAGTTTAGAATATTTCACCAGAAATTATGCACCTTTTAATATTTTAAATGAGTTGCAGAATAATTCTATTGATTTAAATATCCTGGATTTTAAATTACAGGGCGGTTTGGCGTATAAAATAACGCCAAAATTAACTTTTAATACTTTGGGTTCGATGCGTTACGTTAAATCGGGCCAGGAACACAAAATCCGTGAAAATTCGAATATGGCTGGTGCATATCGCGCAGATGGTGATTCGTTTATTCAAGAAAATAATAGGTTTTTATACCGCGATCCAGAAAATCCTGAGTTACAGCCTGTAAGTGTTTTACCATATGGTGGATTTTATAACACTACAGATGATTTTTTGAGGACTTATATGGTAAGAAACTCGTTGGATTACAATAATACATTTAACAAAGACCATGTGCTAAATGTATTCGCGGTACAGGAAATGCGTTTGGCCAACCGTCAAACAAAAAATTTAATTGGCTATGGTTATCAATATGATAAGGGTGGGGTTCCTTTTATTGATCCAAATGCCATTAAGCAAGCTGTTGGCAATAATTTATCTTATTACGGAATGGGAAATAAGTATGACCGTTTTGCTGTGTTTATGGCAAGAGCTGCTTACGCCTATAAAGAAAAATATGCTTTCAATGCAACTGGCCGTTTTGATGGATCGAACCAATTAGGTGATGCTCCAAATGCGCGTTGGCTGCCAACATGGAACGTTTCAGGAGCATGGTATCTTGATAAGGAAAACTTTATGCAGAACGAAAGTTTGACCAATATTTTAGATCGTGCAACGGTGCGTGCAACCTACGGTTTGGTAGGAAGTATCAATAGTACAACCAACTCAAGCCTAGTGGTAAGAAATGGAAGTACTTTACGCCCGTATCCTTACGAGGTAGAATCTGTTTTGAGAATTGAAAGTTTAAAAAATGGCGATTTAACATGGGAAAAACAATATGAAACCAACCTTGGTTTCGATTTAGGCTTCTTTAAAGAGAAACTTACCTTAACCGTTGATTTGTACGATAGAAAAGGTTTTGACCTGATCAGTCCATTAAAAACAACTGGTATTGGAGGGCAATACATTAAAAATGCAAATTATGCCGACATGAAATCGAAAGGTATTGAGGCAACTATTGGTGCAAACTTAAATATTAGCAAAGATTTAAAATGGCGTACCAATTTCAACTTTGGTTACAGCACCAATAAAGTTACCCGTTTACTGGGTACTCCAACAATTTTCGACTTAGTTGGAGCAGATGGCGGACCTCAGGAAGGCTATCCATACAGGGGATTATATTCAATTGAGTTTTCGGGTTTAAATCCAAGTACTGGCGTTCCACTTTTTGTTAATGAAAACGGAGAGGTTAGCAGCAAGGTTGATCCGCAGAGCAATTTAATATCCCACTTAAAATATGAAGGCCCAACAGATCCAAAATTAACAGGTGGTTTTTATAACATGTTTACTTATAAAAACTTTACTTTATCAGGTTTAGTTACGTTTGCAACAGGTAATAAAGTGAGGTTAAACCCAATCTTTAACAGTTCTTATTCAGATTTGGATGCAACACCATTAGAGTTTAGAAACAGATGGGTATTGCCAGGAGATGAAGCAAATACTGTTGTTCCAAGTATTCCTGATCGTACCACATATAATGCCTTTACAGCAGATAATGCTTATCCTTATAATGCTTATAATTATTCAACAGTACGCGTTGCAAAAGGTGATTTTGTAAAGTTAAAAACAATATCGCTTACCTATTCTCTACCTAAAAGATGGATAAAGGCAATTGGTGCAGGTAATGCCTCAATTAGTGCCGTGGCCAATAACTTTTGGTTGATTTATGCAGATAAGAAATTAAATGGACAGGATCCGGAATTCTTCGGATCGGGTGGTGTTGCGCTACCAATAGCCAAACAATATACAGTTTCTTTAAAACTTGGAATTTAATTTAATTAAAAATGAAAAAAATATTATATCTACTTTTTTTTACAGCTATAATCAGTAGTGGTTGTAAAAAATTTCTGGAGCATCAACCAGATGATAGAACTCAACTTGATTCACCCGTTAAGGTGGCCGAATTATTAGCCTCAGCATACCCTCATGCAAACTACATTACTTTTTGCGAGGCAATGTCTGATAATGCTAAAGATAAAGCAACAGTAAGCCAGAATGATGAAAATGCTTTTCCATGGAAATATCAGGATCAGAATAAAACCACTTACGATACACCAACCATGTACTGGAATTCTTGCTATCAGGCAATTGCAGCAGCAAACGAGGCTTTAAATGCAATTGAGAAAGCTGGCAATACAGCTGAGTATTCAGCTAGTAGAGGAGAAGCTTTGGTTGCGAGGGCATATGCTCATTTTATGCTTGTAACTTTGTTTGCGAAAGCTTACGATCCTGCAACAGCTGCAACTGATCCGGGTATTCCATACGTTTTAAAACCAGAGGAGGTTGTGCAGGGCGATTACCAAAGAGGTACTGTTGCAACAGTATACGATCAGATCGAAAAAGACCTGTTAGAAGGGCTTCCATTAATTAAAAATGGTTCTTACAGAATTCCAAGGTACCACTTTACTACTTTTGCGGCCAATGCATTTGCTACTCGTTTTTATTTGTTTAAAAGAGACTACCCTAAAGTAGTTACGTATGCTAATGATGCTTATCCAACGGCTACCGTAGCAAGTAATTTACGCCCGTGGAATTCAACGTACGCTCCTTTAGGTTTTTACGAACTTCAGGCCATTTATACAAATTCTACAGAGCAGGCTAATGTACTTTTAGCCGAAGTGAATACCATTTGGGGAAGAAATTTTTATACCTATAATTACGGTTTCGAATCTACCTTATTAACCAGTGTTTTAAATACAGGCACCAATCCGATCGGTACCAGGTTGGCTTACATTACAAAAGTATTCGGCGCTCAGCCAATTTATTACAACATTCCGAAATTTGGAGAGAATTTTATTAAAGAAACCATTAGTGCAAACTATGGCGAGCCTTATAATACTGTTCCACTGTTTACCGTAGAAGAAGTTTTGTTTAACAGGGCAGAAGCTAATGCAAACTTAGGCAAGAACAGTGATGTTGTAGCAGATTTAGATGCTTTTCTGTCAAAAAGGGTAGTAAGCTATAGCGCAACCACACATAAGTTTACCGAAGCAAAAGCTCAGGCATACTACAGTACCCTATCATTAAAAGATGCCCTGATCCAATCTGTATTAAACTACAAACGCCAGGAATACTTATTCGAAGGTATGCGTTGGTTTGATATTTTAAGACTTAAAATTCCAGTTGTTCACCAATCAGTGGATGGGAAAATTAACATCACATTAGGCCCGGATGATCCACGCAGAATGTTACAACTACCAAAAGAAGTTACCGCATTTGGTTTGGCCGCTAATCCCCGTTAATTATTAAATTATTTGATCATGAAAAAGAAATTAATTGGCGCATTCATTATGGCATTTGCCATCGCAACAATATCAGGATGTAAGAAAAAGGAAATTCTCGATGCCAATCTTGTCGGATTGGGAGGAGATACCTGGGCACCAACAGCTATCGATACATGGATTTCAGAAAACTATACCAAACCTTACAATATTGAGGTAAAATATAAATGGGATGGTTCTGAACTTGATATGAGTAAAACGCTTGTTCCGGTAAAAGAAGATAAAGTTATCCCGGTAATGGATGCCATAAAGAAAACGTGGATTGAACCTTATGCAAGTTTGGCGGGAGAGAATTTTATAAAAAAATTGTCTCAAAAGCAGTTTGTATTGGTAGGTAGTCCACAATATAACCCCAACAATACCATTACCTTGGGTGAGGCCGAAGGCGGTAGAAAGATCACCTTATTTGTGATTAATGATTTTGTTAAAACAAACAAAACTGAAGTGAAGAGGATGCTTCACACGATTCATCATGAATTTGGACATATTTTAAATCAGAATATCGCTGTAACTTCTAATTATCAGCGAATTACGCCAGATGGTTATGATCCAACATGGTTTAATTATACTGATGCACAGGCTAGGGCTTTAGGTTTTATTACCTCCTATGCCCGCTCTAATAAGGATGATGATTTTGTAGAAATGCTTGCCACCATGCTTGTTGAAGGAAAAACCGGATTTGATGCAATTGTAAATGGTTCGGGTACAGGTAAAGCAGCATTGTTAGCTAAACAAGCGATTGTAACCGCTTATATGAAAGATGCTTTTGGTATAGATGTGAACTTACTGCAGGCTAAAACCGAGACTGCTATTAATGCCCTATAAACATGAATAAGATGAAAAAACATATATTATTTTTAGCGGGGTTAATGATTATATTCTCCGCTTGTAAAAAAATCGAGGATGCGCCTACAGATACGAGCGATCAAAAATTAAGTGCAGCACTTAACAGCTATCAAACGCAGTTGACCGGTGCTCAATTTGGCTGGAAGGCGTACTTACTAACCGATACAAAAATTTACGCAACGTTTTTATTTAGCTTTGCAGGCAATAATAGAACAACAATGTCGGCTGATTATGCGCAAACACCAGCTGAAAGTTCCTACAGGTTAAAAGCCCTACAACGTCCAACTTTAATCTTCGATACTTATTCTACGCTACACCTATTATCAGACCCAACGCCTGGGAAATTCGGTGGGGCAACCGGAGCGGGATATAACTCCGATTTTGAGTTTGCATTTGTATCATCTAGCGCAGATACGATTAAGTTAGAAGGTACTTTTAATAAGAGCAAGTTGATTTTGATCCGTTCAAAATCTGCGGCTGATAATGCTAGTGCTTTTACGGCGCCTGATGCCGTTGCTACAACATTATCTAAGTTGAGAACCTACTTTAAGAGAAGTATGATAGGTGGCAAGGATTGTGAAGTTAGGGTTGATATAGACAATCGCGCGGTAGGGTTTAGCTATCTTGATGCAGGGACGTTAAAAACAGTTAGCAGTAGCTATTTTGTAGCAGGTAGCACATTGATCTTTTTTGATCCGATAACAATTGGAACAACAGTGTTAACAGAATTAAATGGACTTGGTTACGACACTGCAACAGGTTTTATCAATGCAAATCTTCCGGGAGGAGGTTCTTTACAGGTCAAAGAAGCAATAACACCACTTCAATATGATAAAACTGTGGCTGCAAGATTTTTGGCGAATCCAGTTTATGGCACTTATAGCGAATGTTACACCGGTGTTATTGTTGATGGCATTTACGATGCTTATGGTGTACGTAATATCCCAGGTTTTGTAGATATCGATTTTATACCTAAGCAAACTACCACGTATGGTGCGCTAAGAGTATATACCGCTGCTGGTTATTTAACGTACTACCCAGCAATTACTTCTACTGTTAATGCAAATGGTATAATGGAAAATACATTATTAGGAGTAGTAAATGGAACGCCGGCTACAGCGAACTCATCTAAAGCAATTGTGAATAATATCGCATTGGCTTTTACAAAAGCAGGTGGCTTTTATGTTATACAGACGGATACTAAAGTATATGATCTTGTAGCCGTTGCCGATGCAAGAAGTTGGTTAACATTTCAATAGTATTAACAACGCCCTCTCCGAACCCCCACCCTAAAAAGTGGGGGTTTTATTTTTTAATTAATTTTTTAGTGCGTAAAATTTCTTAATCTGTATATTTGGTAAAGAAGAGCTTGTTATCATACTAAATTGTTTTAGTTTAATTTTTCTTCCCTTTTAATAATAAATCTATCTATCATTACGCCTCGGAAGGATGAAATACATAGAATTTATGATGAACTAATTTATGGCGTTGCGCAACGTAGATAAAGATCGTGTGTTGATTGATAAAATCGTGGATGGAGATGAACAAGCTTTTTCTGTATTGTTCTTCAAATACCTTCCTGTACTTCAGGTTTTTGCCTCAAAGTTTACAAAATCTGAGGATGCCGCTGAAGAAATTATCCAGGATGCTTTTTTAAGGGTTTGGTTAAACCGTGATAAATTGGCTGATGTGGAAAATGTAAAAGCTTATTTATATAAGTACGTTTCTAACGAATGTTTAAGCTATTTGCGCAAAAAACTCAAAGAAGACAAGGTTGTAGACGCCTTTACGGCAAAGCAGCCGAATAGTCATAACCACACGGCAGATGTTGTTAATTTAAACGAGATAAACAAAATTGTAGCCGATGCCGTTGAGAAATTGCCCGAACAGCGAAAAAAAATATACCAGTTGAGTAGGGGCGATGGTAAAAGTATCCCAGAAATAGCAGAAATACTTAATATTTCGCCTAATACAGTTAAAAACGCACTTGTTATCGCCCTTAAATCAATCCGTATCCACTTAGATCAACATGGAATTGTATTTCTTTTTCCAATTGTTTATTGCTTTTTGAAAATAAAATAAAAAAAAAGTTAAAACACAATAGTCCTAATTTTGTTTTGCGGCTTCTTAGTATCAGAATCTCTATGGAAGTACGCATCAATTATCTTTTACAGCAATTTACAGCAGGTGGTCTCAATCAGGCAGAAAAGCAAGAGCTTTTGGCTTTGGCAGAGGGTAATTCTTCACTCGTTAGCGATGAAATCGTTAAAATGATTATAGCAGAAGAAGAAAATGCTAATCAGGTAATCGATAAAAAATGGAATCCGATTCTAAATAAAATCCTTACCGTAGATAAACCTGTGCGTACACCACGTAGAATTTTAATGAAGAGTTTAAAATGGGCAGCCGCCGCTGTTGTTTTTATTGTATTTTCATTAACTACTTATATTTCTTTAAATAAAAAAAGAGAGCATGTTTTTGCTGCTGATGTTCTTCCAGGTAAAAATAAAGCCATTCTAACCTTAGCTAATGGTAAGAAAATTTCTCTTTCTGATGCTATGACTGGAGATATTGCAAAAGAAGCTGGTTTTTCGATTACTAAAACTACTGATGGCCAGTTGGTTTATAATATAGCTGAATCAAAAAATATTGAAGACACGCGCTTAAATACAATTTCTACACCTAATGGTGGCGAATGGCAAATCCGTTTGCCTGATGGTTCTACAGTATGGCTTAACGCCGCTTCTTCTATCCAGTATTCCTTAAATATTGGATCGGCAAAACAGCGTATTGTGAAATTAATTGGTGAAGCCTATTTTGAAGTGGCCAAGAATGCGGCGCATCCTTTTATTGTTGAAACAGATAAACAATCTGTTCAGGTATTGGGTACGCACTTTAATATTAACAGTTATCAGGATGAGATAGTAACCAAAACAACCTTGTTAGAAGGAAGTGTAAGTGTTTCGCATGGCAGTACAAAACTGACCGAAATATTGAAACCTGGAGAGCAATCTATCCTATCCAATTCGGGGATTGATGTAAAAGATGTTGATGTAGATGAAGCTATTGCATGGAAAAACGGCTATTTTATGTTTAATAACGAAAAACAAGAAAGCATTTTGCGCAAAGTAGCCCGTTGGTACAATGTAGAAATAGAATATGCAGATCCGGCTGCAAAAGAAGTAATGTATTATGGTACCGTGAGCCGTTTTGAGAAAATATCAAAGGTACTCACTAAGTTTGAGCAGACTGGAGAAGTGCACTTTGACATTAAGGGCAATAAAGTAATTGTCTACAAAGAATAAACGAGAACAGATGAAGAAGTAACTATCCTTTATCTCTAAAAATAAACAACTTAATCAACTTAACCTAACCTTAACAAATTATGAATAGACCTCGACAAAACTCCTGACCATTCAAAAAGTTGAATGAATAAAAAAGGAGTGCTTGCAACACCCCCTTTTATTATCTGTTTAGCTATTCCGTAAGCCGGAATCGATTAAAAATCAATTATTTCTTGGATAACCCGCGAAACGCTTTTTGGCGTCTAAACTTTATTGCGCTTCGCAAAAAAAACAGACTATTAAATGTACAAAATTTATATTAGAATTTTATGTACGCATCGCCGCTACATACCTAAATTGCTATTGATTATGAAGTTAGTTACGGTCATACTGCTTGCCTCCTTAATGCAGGTAAGTGCAGCTTCATTTGGCCAGTTGGTTACGTTAAAAGAAAGAAATGTAACATTAGAAAAAATGTTTAAGGAAATCAGATTGCAATCTGGTTACGATGTGTTGCTATCAACAAACAAGATTAGCACTACCACTACTTTTAACGCAAATTTTAACAATTCGACCATCGAAGAAGTAATGGCGAAAATAATCGCTGGTAAAGATTTAGCTTATACCATTGAAGATAAGACGATTCTGATTAAACCAGCGGAAAAATCAATCTTTGATAAGGTACTTGGTTATTTCGTTGCAGTAAAGATAACGGGTAAAGTAAAAGATAAAAATGGTTCGGCGTTACCTGGTGTTAGTATTCGCGAAAAAGGAGCAGCCAATGCAGTTTCGACCAGTACCACTGGTGATTATAGCATTTCGGTAAAAGAAGGAGCTACTTTGGTTTTTAGCTATATTGGCTATAAAACCGTTGATGTGCAAATAGGTGCAAAAACGGTTATCAATGTTACACTAGAAGAAGACGCAGCACAGCTTAATGAAGTAAACGTGGTTTCTACTGGTTACCAAACACTTGAGAAGAAAACTTTTACTGGAGCATCAACATTGGTTAAGGCATCGGATGCTGAAAGAGCAGGTGTAACTGATATTAGTAGGATGCTCGAAGGGCAGGTAGCGGGTGTAACCGTGCAAAACGTTTCGGGTACTTTTGGTGCTGCACCTAAAATTCGGGTACGTGGAGCCAC
>Ga0308165_1004155_pt1 | contig 14622 bp, 12 predicted proteins | sample PhyWR2_FD_201032 | JGI IMG/M metagenome (GOLD analysis project Ga0308165, IMG submission 201032) | Phyllosphere microbial communities from UC Gill Tract Community Farm, Albany, California, United States - DLSLW.R2 | ecosystem: Host-associated > Plants > Phyllosphere > Unclassified | place: USA...
CCGTCACAAAATCATCCGCATCCGCTGCCTGCGCCCGCCACGGCACGATCATCACCAGTAGCGCGAGGTAATACCCCACTATGCGCCATGTGCTCATGAGTATCTCCTTGTGTCATTTCCCCGTTAACGCTAACGAGGGTCGCGCGGGATTCCGGGATATCCCCGGCAGCGCTGGCGCTTGCCGGGGCTACTTATGTCGCCCGGGCAAGGCGTTCGCGCCCGGGAAAGAGGCGCTTAATTAGCGGCAGTTTTTATCGGATGATCGGGTTTCTTATCGTTGCCGGCAATCCACGGGCTCCACGGCTGGGCGCGTACCGGCTTATCGGTCTGCCAGACGACGTTGAACTGCCCGTTACTTTCGATTTCGCCAATCATCACCGGTTTGTGCAGATGGTGATTGGTCGCGTCCATAGTCAGAGTAAAGCCTGATGGCGCGTTGAAGGTCTGGCCGGCCATCGCTGCCCGCACCTTATCGACATCGGTGGTTCCCGCTTTGGTTACCGCCTGGGCCCACATGTGCAGCCCAACCCAGGTGGCTTCCATCGGGTCGTTAGTCACCACGGTATCGGCGTTTGGCAGCTTGTGGGCTTTGGCATAGGCACGGTAATCCGCCACAAACTGTTTGTTGGTCGGGTTATCGACGGACTCAAAGTAGTTCCACGCCGCCAGGTTCCCCACCAGCGGTTTGGTATCAATACCGCGCAGCTCCTCTTCACCGACCGAGAAGGCCACCACCGGCACATCGGTCGCTTTCAGCCCCTGGTTTGCCAGCTCTTTATAAAACGGGACGTTGGAATCGCCGTTGATGGTAGAAACCACCGCCGTTTTGCCGCCGGCGGAGAATTTCTTAATGTTGGCAACGATGGTCTGGTAATCGCTGTAACCGAACGGGGTATAGACCTCTTCGATGTCCTTATCCTGGATCCCTTTCGCATGCAGGAATGCGCGCAGAATTTTGTTGGTGGTACGCGGATAGACGTAATCGGTGCCCAGCAGGAAGAAGCGTTTCGCCCCGCCGCCATCTTCACTCAGCAGGTATTCCACCGCCGGAATCGCCTGCTGATTCGGCGCCGCGCCGGTATAGAAGACGTTTGGCGACATCTCTTCGCCTTCGTACTGTACCGGATAGAACAGCAGGCCGTTCAGCTCTTCAAAAACCGGCAGCACCGATTTTCGCGAGACCGATGTCCAGCAGCCAAAGACCGCCGCCACTTTGTCCTGGGTTAGCAGCTGACGGGCTTTCTCCGCAAACAGCGGCCAGTTTGAGGCGGGATCGACAACCACCGGCTCGAGCTTTTTCCCCAGCACCCCGCCTTTGGCATTGATGTCGTCAATTGCCATCAGCGCCACGTCTTTCAACGGTGTTTCGGAAATCGCCATGGTCCCGGAGAGTGAATGCATAATCCCGACTTTAATGGTGTCGGCGGCATAAACCTGGAAAGAGTAGCCCATGAGAACGGTAGAGGCGGAGAGGGCAAAAGCTTTTAATAATGTTCGACGCTGCATGATTCACTCCTGAAAATCGCAAAAACGAAAAATGAATGAACGACTATCCGGAAGTGATAAGGCAAAAACGGTGCCAGGTTGGCTGACGGCGGGAAAGCGCGCGACGGCGCGGCAGGAGAGAAACAGACAGGCAGCGTTGCCTCAAAACGGTGCAACGCTGCGCTATGAAGAGCGGTTACCAGACCTGAGCGGCGATCCCGGTGACCAGGCGGACTTTATCCCACTGTTGGGATTCCGTCAGCGCATTCCCCTCTTCGGTCGAGGCGAAGCCACACTGCGGGCTGAGGCAAATCTGCTGCAGCTCAACATACTGCGCGGCCTCCTGCAGACGGGCCTTCACTCCCTCCGGGTTTTCCAGCTCGCCGTTTTTGGTGGTGATTAATCCCAGCACGACCTGCTGCTTGCCCGGACGGATAAAGCGCAGCGGGGCGAAATCGCCGGAGCGGTCATTATCATACTCAAGGAAGAACGCATCGACGTTGACGCCGCCAAACAGCACCTCGGCAACCGGCTCATAACCGCCTTCCGAGATCCAGGTGGAACGGAAGTTCCCGCGACAAACGTGCAGGCCGATGGTCAAATCGTCCGGTTTGCCTTCCAGAGCCTTATTCAGCACCCGGGCATACGTTTTTGCCAGCTCGTCGGGATCGTCGCCGCGATCGCGCACCTGCTGGCGCTGCTCATCGGAACACAGATAGGCCCAGACGGTATCATCGAGCTGCAGATAGCGGCAGCCGGCATCATAGAAGGCGCGGATGGCATCGCGCCAGGTCGTCGCCAGATCGTCGAAATAGTCGGCGAGATCCGGATAAACCGTGGCATCGATATCTTTACGCCCGCCGCGGAAATGGAGCACGCTCGGGCTTGGAATGGTCATCTTCGGCTGTGCTTCGCCGCTGACGCTTTTCAGATAGCGAAAATCTTCCAGCATCGGATGATCGCCAAACGCCAGTTTGCCAATGACGCGAACGCCGTGTGCCCGGGTCTGCACGCCGTTAAACTGGATCCCTTTGTCGGAATCGTAGCGTTCAACGCCTTCTAAGCCATCGAAGAAATCGAAGTGCCACCACGCGCGGCGAAATTCCCCGTCGGTCACCACGTGCAGCCCGCAGTCACACTGCTGCCTGACCAGCTGGCGGATAGCATCATTTTCAATCTGGCGCAGCTGTTGTGCATCTATGGCGCCTTCGGCAAGCTGCTGACGCGCGACTTTTATTGCCTCTGGACGTAAAAAACTGCCGACGATATCCGCGCGGAACGGGGCCTGTTGACGTTGCATGGTGTCTCCTTAGCGGTAAGCACAATTAGTTGCCTGCCGTGATAGTTCATCATTTGAATTTTAGACTTCTGGATGGCTATATGTCCAGATACTGTCATGCACTGCCGTCAGCGGCAAACGAGAAAATTTCATCGGTCATGAAAAAAATTCATTGTGCGGCCTGCTCCCCGCAGGAAACCGGCCGCGGTGAGTTAGTCGGCGAAAGGCAGCCCCTCGTCCTGCCAGCCGGTGAGGCCGCCGAGCATCATTTTGACCGGACGCCCCAGTTCAGCCAGCCTGAGAGCGGCAATATCCGCACCGTTGCAGTGTGGGCCGGCGCAATAGACGACGAACAGCGTCTCAGCTGGCCACTCGCTCATTCGGGCGGCATCGATCAGGCGATGCGGTAAATGCAGCGCCCCGGGCAGATGCCGTCGGGCAAAGGCCTCCGGACTGCCGACAACGTGCAGCAGCACAAAATCGCAGGCCCCGTCGCGCATCGCGCTGTAGACATCCGCGCAGTCGGTTTCAAAACTCAGTTTATGCCGGAACCAGGCGGCAGCCTCGCTGGAGGTGGCTGGGGTAAAAGCAGTTACAACACTCATGGCGTATTCTCCTTGTCTGTGGTACCACTAATTTAATGAATCCGCCCACTTATCCTCTGCCGGCAACCATGACAGAAAACGTTGAAATCCTGACAAACCATCCCGTGACGTTGTCACGCCATCGGGTCGTTGTGCTGGCCTATGATGGCCTGTGCACCTTTGAGTTTGGTATCGCGGTGGAGATCTTTGGTCTTCCCCGCCCGGAGATGGGCGAACGCTGGTACCAGTTCGCGGTCGCCGCCGTCGATGACGGTGAGCTACGTGCTACCGGCGGTATCCGGCTGATGACCGACGGCGGCATGAATTTGCTTCAGGATGCGCAGACTATCGTGGTGCCCGGCTGGCGCGGGATCGATGCGCCGATCCCGGCGGCGCTGGGTGATGCCTTAGCCGCCGCCCATGCGCGAGGCTGCCGGATTATCTCAATCTGCTCCGGCGTATTTGTTCTCGCGGCCGCCGGGTTACTCAATGGCCGCAAAGCGACAACGCACTGGCGATACACGGAAAATCTGCGCCAGCGCTACCCGCTGATTGATGTCGTCGCCGATGTGTTGTACGTGGGTTCTGACGGCATTATGACCTCCGCGGGCAGCGCCGCCGGCATCGACCTGTGCCTGCACCTTGTGCGTGAGGATTTTGGGATTGAAGCCGCCAATACCGTGGCCAGGCGACTGGTTGTCTCTCCGCATCGCGACGGCGCGCAGGCGCAGCAGGTCGTCCGGCCCGTGGCCCAGGCGCGGGAAAGTCAGCGCCTGGGGCTGGTGTTTGATTATCTGCATCAGCATCTTGCCGCCAGCCATACCGTGGCGTCGCTGGCGCAACAGGCGGGGATGAGTCCTCGTACGTTTTTGCGCCGTTTTCAGGCGGCGACCGGTAAGACCCCTGCCCGCTGGCTGCTGGATGAGCGGTTGCAGCGCGCGCAGCAGCATCTGACCCATAGCCGCATCAGTATCGATAAAATCGCCGAACTCAGCGGTTTCGCCGATGCCGGCACCCTGCGCCACCATTTTCGCCAGCAGTTCGCCATCAGCCCATCTGCCTACCGGAAGAAGTTTTCTGCCGCCGCGGTTGTAAAATCGTAACAGGCGGTCACAATGGCTTTCAGTTTGCTGTCATTACGCAAGGAGCCTGTCAGATGAAAAAAGAGTGTCGAGTCGTTCTGTACAAAGAGGGGATTCTGGGGAGCATGTTTTTTGGTGAAGCGAAAGCTGACCCGGAGAAAATGAGCCGTTTTCTCAATGAGTTCACCCTGCAGGGCTGGGAAGTCAAAACGATGTCCGTGGAGCGCCGCAGAACCGGACTGTTCTGGTCGCGCGAGGCCTATCTGTTCGTCCTTGAACGACCGCTCTAATCACTCACCGCACTATTTATTTCACGGCGAAAAAGTTTTCCTGGTTAATTATTTGTTTAGGTTAACCAGGTTATTCTTTATGCAACAACCGTACACCACGTTCAATAAGGACTACTTAGCGCACACTAATCAATGATGGAGGTTAATCATGCTGGGAAATATGCATGTATTTATGGCAGTACTGGGAACAATTCTGTTCTTTGGTTTTCTTGCCGCGTATCTAAGCCACAAATGGGATGACTGATGAACGACGATAATCCCCACCCGTAACCGCCCCCTGCTGCTGACTGCACCAGGGGGCGTTCCGTTTTTGATTTTTTATCATGATGTTATCTTTATCGCGAAAAAATATTGTTGTGCTCCCCAGTCCGTGGCCTCGCCACCAATAATAGTTTTCTGAATAGCCTTGCGTTCGTCACTCCTCACCTGAATCTTGGACAATAGCGGACAAATACGGACATTTGATTGCCCCAAACCGTGCCCCAAGCGTCATTTTGCCCCAAAATCTGCCCCAAAAAACTGTCAGACCGGACTCCGATTTTCTCTCACATCGATAATGGTGAACGTCACCACCCCGAGAACATGCCCAGCATCTCCTCCTACCTGTTAAATTTATCTCGATAACCTAAGATTTTTCCCAGAAGATGATCAGTGTGCAAAGTCGCACACAGCAATAATGTTATGCAGTACTTTCCCCTTGAGTGTGCATGCTCAGGGGGATTTTTTATCGCGGCAAATATTTGTAAACCGTCTTCACTCCTACCCCGATCACGTCGGCCACCTGCTGCCTAGTGGCGCCATTTTCCATAATCCTGAGGCAGCACTCTACGGTATCTGCCTCCATAACCCGCGGTAGACACCTGGACCCACCCTTCTCCATTGCCGGTAATCTTGAAAAAATATGAGAAGTATATATGTAACTCAAAAATTATCTGGATTTGCATAGGGTAATAGTGTATTAAAATTACCATATAGCAGAATGCATTTATCCTGATGGCTTAGGAATGATAAAATGGATAATAACCTTAAGATAGATATCTCAAAAAAAAATTCATTTACCGAACCGTCAATCACGCAAGTAACAGTAAAGGTTGACAAGGTTGACAAAACACTTTTCAAGTTTGAATTAAAAAAGAACGGCGATGTTTTAATGTATTGCAAGCATGCTCAGTTTTATAGGGATTCAGGTGGGGCGTCGAATAATGAGAATGAAATAAAACAACAAAGATATTCATTTCATAAAAGTTTAGACAGCAAGGAGAATATTAACTTCATAAAACAAACGCTTGACATACCCACGACTGGAATAATAAATACTCACATTGTCACTCCGGCAATAAAAAATAACTCAGGATTTATTCATATCTTTAGTAGAAGAGCACCAGACCTCTCACTTGAAAAGTACAATGCCAAAAATAAAGGGAAATTTAGAAGATTAAGTATCGGTGAGTTTGACTGTACATGTTCGACGATTTTTTACTCCCTCTTTATTGCTTCATCAAGTACACAAACACCAGAAAATAATACAAAAAAGAATGCTTTGATATTTACAATAGGGGATTTTAAGTTTATTCTGAACTGGGCTTACTTACCTTTACCAGCACATTCATCAGGAAATCTAATTCATAGCACAACAATAAAGGACGATACAGACATCATTATTGGCCAGACTGAAGGAGTTGATTATCACGGAGCAATAGGGCAAAGCATGCTTTATTTTAAGATGCTTATAGCCGAATACAACGACACTCTTCATGTTGCCGAAAGATTCCCTGTAAGTTTTGTTCTTGAGTTATTTAAACTTACCGGTTTTTTAGATGGAGGTTCTATTTCAAGCCCAAGCAGAACGAAACTAATAAAAAAGATGAAGAGAAATGGCACTATCGAAAAATATCCTTTCATTGCCACAGGAATTGTTAAAAAAGCAACAAATCATTAATGAGAGGGGGTATTATGTACAATTATATAATACCCCCACAAACTATTATGTGATGACCTTGAAAGAGATAGCTTTCCCTTTCTTCAATCTAAAACAATGAAGGCCTGAATGGAACTGATGAAAGTCTGTTAATTAGAAAATAATTTACCCCCCATACACCCATGAAATAAAAAACTCTTGACTAAAAATGATAAAACAGACCTTCCGCCCATCAAAAAAACGGAAACATATTTTAACTTATTGGTATCTGACCCGATAACATGTTTTTCAACGTCGAATACATACTATTTTTTTCCGTAGCAGAGAGAGTTACTCCCGTCCATACCCCGAAGACCGATTCCTGAATTGGGGCATCTACGCCATTGCCTGCCACAACATTATTCCCAGCCCCCACCAGAATGTTTGATGAAGGGACTGCTCGCGCTGTAGCAGCCGTCGCAGTGCCGCTAACCAGAGCGCCGTTGTGGAAGGCGTGAGCCTGAACAGACGTTGCAGTAAAATCACCAAAGTAGAGATGAAATTTCGAGATGTCCAGGCTGGTACCGTCAATAGTGGATTGCGCGGTTCCTGTTGCGGTACTACCAATAGCCCGCAAACTGTAATCAACCGGGCTGATTAGCAGCGTATCACCCTGTGGTACTGGTGGAGTTCCTCCGCCGCCATGATAGGAACCAATTCCCAGCGCGCGCTTTGTGCCGCTCAGCACAGGTTTTGCGAGCACCATAATGGTTTTGGTTATATTGTCAGGGATTCCGGTGTCATACCCTACGTTCAGGGCATTTAATGTCTGGTATCCGGTAGCCAGAACCGGACTACCAATTTGCGTCGGGGAATTCCCTGCCAGCATAGTCACACCGTCAGCGCCCAGCAAACCAATGGTGGCATGCAGTGGCTGTGGATAAAGACTACCGATAATATTTGCCGGGTCCCAAGATGAACCATCTACAACGAATCCTAATTTTCCAGCCATGATAGCCCCTTAATTCAGTATGATTTCTTCAACGATGGCGTAGTTATCCATGCGATACGCAATGCCATTCGGATCGTATTTAATGGTGTCGCCCTGACTATCGCGCAGGCAGCAACGCGGGCCGTTTGTCCTGCTCGGGAGTGTCCCGGTAGTGCCGCCAGTAAAGCCCAGGCGGATTTTTGAGCCTGCGGGAATGCCTCCGGATGCACGGACTCGCAGGCGGTTGAGGTGTACCGAAACCTCTGTCAGCGTCAGCGCGTTGCCAGATGGGTCTACGGCAGATACGCCATAATTCCCCGGATCGGTAACAAGGCTGGTATCCAGCACCAGTTTGCCAACCGGTTCATACCAGATATTTGCTATGCCCCCCTGAAGAGAAACGTCCTTTGACCAGAGCGGCTCGAATTTCTGCCCTGTGAGCATTTCCTGCTCGATAGCGAGACCAAATCGATACCCACAGATTTTCGAGTCAAACCCCAGCATGTGTGCCGTATCGTAGTAGTCGTACATGTACATGGGCTGTACCAGCCTGACGTCATCGCGCGTGCGGGCCAGTTTCAGGAGTGCGAGGGGAATTGTTGGATAGTCGGTGTTCGGTGTGCGGTTTTTCCAACTGTTGAACTGATAGATGAACCACGGCAGAGACTCTGTTTTCCCTGTCACGTCACTGGCAAAGCCATTGACAGCCGCAATCATTTTGTCAAAGCTGTCGAGATAGACTTCCTCCGTTGTCCCTGCGGTCTGGTCACTTTCATTCCCCATATAAATCATTGCATGCGGTGAGTAGGTGAGACCCAGCTCATTGGCTCGCGCTTTACCATATGTCATGTCATCGATAATGCGCTGCATATATGGGCCAGGATTCTGGCGCAGTTGGGCTATGGTTTTACTTCCCTGTGCCGGGACAGAGCCAAGAATTTTTACGTCACCTGACGCATACCCCTCGGCTTCAGCAGACAGCCGGTCAAATATCGCAGTAATAGCCCCGCCCATAGGCGTCTCATAGCCAATGCCATCACCGGTATCCTTCATGGTTTCTATATATGGCAAAAGACTGGCGTGGTTTTCAGCGGACGTTCCAGAACCATCTTGCGCCCTAGCGCCACCATTAAAACGATAAGCATTGAGAATGGCGGTAATGGTTTGAAGCGGCATTGAGTTGATACCAGCCATTAGAGACTGTCCGAAGCCAATGATATGGTTTACATCGGTCAGGTATTTAACTATCGGCTTTTTAGTCTGCCCAAGAGACGGAGAAATAATCTCGTCAGCAGTGATTTTCCTGGTTACAACCTCACCGGCCAGCGTACGGCCTTGCGAGTCAACGCCTAACGGGGATTGCGCATAAGAGTCAAGAACTCCCCAAACAAAACCAGGAGGCAAGCGTGAGGATGTTTTGGCGCCCCCGTTAAATGAAACGTCATTAACAAATGCGCCGACGATAGCGTTGATGGCCTCAAGTTTACCTACAGCAACAGTCCCGTCCTTTTTTATACCAGCCACTGCCTGCATCAAGTCGCTCAGGAATGCGAAAACAAACCCAGGTGGTAACTGCGCGGAGGTCGTGGCGCCTCCAGCAAAATTAATTTTCCCAGCGGTTAGTTCGCTAATATCAGCAGAAGTCAGTTCAGCTATTGCAGCTTTTAACTTCCCAAAATTCCAGCCGCCATCACTCTCAATACCACCATTATATTGACCGAGTTTATTCAGGAATAATAAATCCCAGCCATCAGGCAGCCCGGTAGTCCTGAACATAGAGTTAAATATGGTCATAAACTGCAGCCATCGTTCATCTACACTATTTTGGGACGGCATCTGACGACCGGTAGCCTCAAGCGTACCGGCATTGTTGATGTACTCGTCAGCCAGAGAGCTGCCTTCTGCGCTGCGGACATAGGTTGCCGAACCTACAGGGATGTTCGCAATGTCTGCCTGCGCATCGGCCAGCGTCATATACTGCCGACTTAGAGGGATCAGATTCTGGCGAGCCTCATCTACTGCCTTATCGGCCTCTGCCTTAATTCCGTCGACGGTATAGTGCTCACCCCCAAGGCGATCCGTGTAGGTTAAATCAGTGCTGGTTACGACCTTATCCAGCATTCCACCTGCATAAACGTGATCCCGAATATCATCACTCGGTACCGTCTTTTGCGTTGGCGTTGGTAATTCTGCCATGTACTTGTCGCCCTATATAAAAGGCGCACGAATCCATCAGAGATTAATCCGATGGTGTGCGCGAAGGTTGGTTATTACTACTGTGCGTTACGGGTAAATCGAGTCTGAATATTCAGTGAGGGTTAGTGTCTGGGTGTCGTCGCCATTGGGTTTGGCTGTTTCGACGCGCCAGATGGTTGAGTTAAGCTCTGTGCTGGTTGCTATGAAATATCTGCTGGCGTTCTGCACCGTCGTCCGGTCATAAATGTTCAGGTCGAAAGCATCAGCTGTCGCCTGAAACGCTTTAGGCTTTCCGGTTACGGGGTATGCGCGCCAACGCCCGCGGTAATTGCCGAGGCTATCCGTCATCACCACCCACATATCGCCGAAAGAGAAATCAATACGCTCAGACGTGCTGAAAACATCGCCATTACGCGCAGTGATATAGCCGTTCTGCTGCCTGTTGTCGTACATATCAGGGCATTGCACAACTGCGCCGCGGATAACCTGCGTCGATTCCAGGACCTTCACTGTCATACCCAGGCGAGAGTAAAGAATGCGTCGAGCCTCAAGCCACGCCCTGTCCTCCGCCTGCGTTTTATTACGACAGCCGTCAAGACTGATTTGCAAAGCGTTGATGGTCGCGTCATCGACTTCAGTTATCCCGCTCTGGTCAATCTGCAGATAGATGTACGATTTTTTATTGGTGAGCGGGTCGACGTAATCCAGCGTGACGCCGTCATAGCCACCAGGTAACGACATCTGCCACGTGACTTTATACTCATCCCAGAACATGTTTGAGCGCGCGAAAACCGCATCCGGATTAACCACCTTCTCGTCACGCCAGAACGTCAACACATCACCGATGTTATTCCCGTCTACGCGGGCCACATTGCAGATTGTTTTGATGCGCTCGCCGAGAGACAACTTTTCGTCTGAGAAGGTGTAATCGAAGTAAGCGAGCTCGGGGACAGTTATCGAATCGGCGATCGTGTACAGCGTAGCGACATCAATACTTGAAACATCCTGCTTGCCGATGACGATCCACTCGTGCAGTGCAGCGTCAGCGAATGAACGACTCGGGCGCAGCGTATAATCAATCTGGCCAGTCGCCCGGTCATAACTGATTGTATGACGCTGTGCGAGCATGTTGTATTTCTGCTCGCGATTGCTGTTGCTGTTATTGCTCCCCTTGATGGTCACTCTGGCGATCGTGTCTTCCGGGTAGACAACGTTAGTACGAGTATTGACCGCGTGAATCGCCATCAGAGTCACGACGTTGCCGTCGTTGCTGTTATCCAGACGCTCAATTGTCACCGCATAACGTCCGGCGCCGGCGGCCGGGGTGTATTTGTGCGAGGTACGGAAATACCGCGTGGTAACCTGAAAATCGTTGTCGAAGAAGTAATCATACTGCTCCGCGGTTCCGGGAATCTGGTTGTTGCTGTCGTCAACTTTCCAGAACTTGATCCGATAACGTGATGTACCCGCCGTTGCGCCGAGCTGCACCATTACGTGCACCCACACCTGAGATGACTCAAGCGGCGACACTGACGGGCCAATCACTAGCGGCGTCTGGTCGTTCAGAGTGAACAGCGTCAGGTTGATGGTTGCGTCCGCCGGCAGCGTGGTGATTTCCCCGGTCATATCTCCCAGATAGAAAGTGGTATACGACAGGGTGTCTTCACCGATGAAGCTTTCCGAATAAACAATATTGCCGCTGCCGGTCACGTTACGGGTTACCGGGCTGCCGCCGGCGTTCCAGGTCGCATTAATCACGAACGTCACCGGGTGCGGGACGGCCAGCGCTGCGAAGTACGCGAAGTTGTCATCGTTCGAGAGAACCGTTGCCTTGAGCTGGTTGCTCTCTATCACCATCGCCGTCGGCGCTGTCGTCGTCGCGGTCTGGGCCGGGAAATCCTCGCTTTCGTTCAGGCCAGGAACCTCTTCATTATCGATGTCGTCAAACTGGTACCCGACATCGATAGTCCCGATCGTCACGCCCGGGTCAAATGTCTGGTAGCTGGCGCCGGCCAGGCTGCCGAGGTTCGATTCTGAGTAACGCACAGAGGAAATCGTGTATTTCCCGTATCCGACCTCAAACCACTCGGTGATGTATTTGTTGTTGTCGATAAACTCAAACAGCGCCTGCTGAATCAGGTCAGGAAAGACCCGGCACTGGCCGTAAATATTCGGGCGCCCACGGTAAAGCCTCGCCCGGTTAGTCTGCCCTGTAGCATCGTTATTCGGTGATTCGCCGGTTGAAATAGAAGGCGAAGACGCCGTCTGTTGCCCGGTTATTCCCGCCAGCACCTTCTTGGTGAATCGGATCGGGTTAAGGTGCTCTATCGGATTCAGCAGCGTTTTTATCAGGCCGCCGCCCTCTGGCTGGTCAAATACCGCAACGACGTCGCCAGCGCGCAGCGGATATGACAAGTCGAAATCATCATCCAGAGCGCGTCCGTTAAGCCGAACCAGCACGTTATTGTGCAGCTTCAGCTTTTCGAGCAAGGCGATCAGCTGAGTACCAGGCTCTTCCGTTCCGCGTTGCTTAGGTGCGCCCGGCAGGCGCTGGAGCTCATATCGAACCATGCACCAGATACTCCACTTTGTTATAGATTTTCTGAAGAATGACGGCGCTGTCCGTGCGCACAAAGCCGAATTCACCGCGGGAGTGCAGACACTTAGACGGGTTGAGCATCACACCTACGTGAGCTGGCTGATTGCCGTAATAGAACACCGCCAGGCAGCCGGAAACCGGTACAGGAACCCGGCGCCAGTGTCCGAGCTCTTCTTCGTAGCAGGTGATGAAATCTGATCCAGACTCGTAGCCGGCGACGTGGTGGAGCTCCAGCCCCAGAACATGCCGGTAATACAAAACCACGAGTCCCCAGCAATCCAGCTCGTCGAAAGTACAGGCGCGGTTAGCCCAGGGCTTGCCGTTAACAAGCCCGATAAAATCGCTCTGAGTCATAGATTAATCAGCCCGGGATAGTCTTTCGTGGTGTAAATGATGGGGTTGGCCAGTGTCAGCGGGTTGGTCTTGCCTGAGTTCACAGTGACATTGCTGCCGTCGGCTCCGACGTCTTTCACAAACAGTGACCAGGTCTTCATCGGCTCAGAGTCACCGATTGCATTCCACTGCTGGTATTTGCAGGTTATCGGCGTCATACGCCTGACCCCCTTCCAGCTTTTCAGCGTGTTTCTGACATCTTCCGCCCCCTGCAGGAAAGTAATCGCCATCGAAATGATCGCCGATCCGTCCTGCGTTGGCTCTACGATGCTGAAAGCTGCCGGCTGATACTGGTTGCCTCCGAAAGTCGCCTCGCGAAACAGCTTATTCACGACCCGGTAATAACCGAAGGCCGGGTGATAAAACTCGATGGTCTGTTTGATGTCGCTGGCCGGGCGGCGCTCTTTCCATTCTCTCAACGTCGGCATTAGTCAGCCCTCGGCATAACAGCGGTAACCAGGTAATCAAGCCAGTAACCGTAGTTCTCTGGCGCATCAACTATCCAGTCGTCGTAGTCTTCGGTGATATCCTCGATACCGTTACAGATGACGCTGGCAGTCCACGTTACGATATTGCCGTTCTTGCTGGTCTGTACCGGCATGCTGATGAAATGCAGCGTCTGCAGCTGCACACCTTGCGTGTCCCCGAGGTCGATCGACATCTGAAACCAGTTACGACCGCGGTCACAATACGTCGGAGAACGCAGCCAGGACTTAAACCGCTCCGCCTGCTGCAGCGTGAATTTCCACTGTAGCGACCAGGTCGATTTCAGGTCAGTAGTTAGCGGCGTGAAGATAACGGGCCCGACTGCCGGCGTCGTCGTCTGCCAGGCCGTGTCCTGCGTCATGTTCTGATCTGCGCGCTGAGGAAGCGGCAGCATATCCGGGTATGGAACTGTTGCCACGTTTCCTCCGGGCAATAAAAAACCCGCCGGAGCGGGTTGGTTTAGTAGTCGCCTATTGCCTGCCGGCGGAGGCCGTATGTCGATTCCATGCCTGAAGCCATCGGGCCAGCGCTATCCAGGTCTCTGAGGAATGCATCAACCGTGAGGACATTCCCTTGTTGCATCGCCTGAGCCTCAAAAGAGTGCTGTCCGCCGCTGGTCTGGTCATAGAACTGGACATTGACCGAGATGGATTTCGACGATTGCGAATCAGATGAACCACTACCGCCGCTGGTCTGGCTTAGGTATTCGCTTCCTGTCGATGCCTTTTTGATGCTCGGAGAACCAGTAACGTCTTTATTGCTAAACACGCGACCGCTATCACCAGGTATCATGAACAGACCCTTACTGGTCTGCATAAACTCCGGTAGGTTATCTTCGCCGACAGGATAGACATTCCCCGCGGTTACAGAGCCACCATTTTTCCTTCCGCCAGCAAGCGTCTTAGACAGCGCGAACGCACCTACCAGCGCAGCACCACCGATGATAGCTGCAGCACCAAACGACCCCACAGAAGCAACCAGCGCAGCAGGAAGCCAGGCAGCCATTGTTGTACCAGCCGATGCTGTGCTCGCAGCGGTCGTAGTTGCCAAAGAGCTGACCTGCGCCGCTGTCGTAGTAGCGATTGCGGCATTCTGAGCAGTTGCACCCATAATTGCTGATTTGGCCTGCTGCATCCCCATCTGTACGAACGTGTTGATGACGTCATTCAGAATGGTATTGCCGATTGAGCGGAGTGCGTCGTTAGCCGACATGCTGCCGGTTATCACGCCCGTTAATGCATTGGATGCCTGACTACCAAATGCATCGACCGCAGCACCCAGAGCCTCATAGCCAACGCTCTGCTGAGTGAACAGCGCCCACTGAGCAGCAACTCTCTGCT
>Ga0308165_1004158_pt1 | contig 14603 bp, 11 predicted proteins | sample PhyWR2_FD_201032 | JGI IMG/M metagenome (GOLD analysis project Ga0308165, IMG submission 201032) | Phyllosphere microbial communities from UC Gill Tract Community Farm, Albany, California, United States - DLSLW.R2 | ecosystem: Host-associated > Plants > Phyllosphere > Unclassified | place: USA...
AACCCGCTCCCATGGTGTGACGGGCGGTGTGTACAAGACCCGGGAACGTATTCACCGCGACATGCTGATCCGCGATTACTAGCGATTCCAACTTCATGGAGTCGAGTTGCAGACTCCAATCCGGACTACGATACACTTTCTGGGATTAGCTCCCCCTCGCGGGTTGGCGGCCCTCTGTATGTACCATTGTATGACGTGTGAAGCCCTACCCATAAGGGCCATGAGGACTTGACGTCATCCCCACCTTCCTCCGGTTTGTCACCGGCAGTCTCATTAGAGTGCCCTTTCGTAGCAACTAATGACAAGGGTTGCGCTCGTTGCGGGACTTAACCCAACATCTCACGACACGAGCTGACGACAGCCATGCAGCACCTGTGTTACGGTTCTCTTTCGAGCACTCCTAAATCTCTTCAGGATTCCGTACATGTCAAGGGTAGGTAAGGTTTTTCGCGTTGCATCGAATTAATCCACATCATCCACCGCTTGTGCGGGTCCCCGTCAATTCCTTTGAGTTTTAATCTTGCGACCGTACTCCCCAGGCGGTCTACTTCACGCGTTAGCTGCGTTACCAAGTCAATTAAGACCCGACAACTAGTAGACATCGTTTAGGGCGTGGACTACCAGGGTATCTAATCCTGTTTGCTCCCCACGCTTTCGTGCATGAGCGTCAGTGTTATCCCAGGGGGCTGCCTTCGCCATCGGTATTCCTCCACATATCTACGCATTTCACTGCTACACGTGGAATTCTACCCCCCTCTGACACACTCTAGCCGTGCAGTCACAAATGCAATTCCCAGGTTGAGCCCGGGGATTTCACATCTGTCTTGCACAACCGCCTGCGCACGCTTTACGCCCAGTAATTCCGATTAACGCTTGCACCCTACGTATTACCGCGGCTGCTGGCACGTAGTTAGCCGGTGCTTATTCTTCAGGTACCGTCATTAGCCCCAGGTATTAACCAAGACCGTTTCTTCCCTGACAAAAGAGCTTTACAACCCGAAGGCCTTCTTCACTCACGCGGCATTGCTGGATCAGGCTTGCGCCCATTGTCCAAAATTCCCCACTGCTGCCTCCCGTAGGAGTCTGGACCGTGTCTCAGTTCCAGTGTGGCTGGTCGTCCTCTCAGACCAGCTACTGATCGTCGCCTTGGTGAGCTTTTACCCCACCAACTAGCTAATCAGATATCGGCCGCTCCATGAGCATGAGGTCTTGCGATCCCCCACTTTCATCCGTAGATCGTATGCGGTATTAGCTAATCTTTCGACTAGTTATCCCCCACTCTAGGGCACGTTCCGATATATTACTCACCCGTTCGCCACTCGCCACCAGGAGCAAGCTCCCGTGCTGCCGTTCGACTTGCATGTGTAAGGCATGCCGCCAGCGTTCAATCTGAGCCAGGATCAAACTCTTCAGTTCAATCTCTGTTTTGCCATTGCTGGCTGATTCTTTCGAATCGGTCACTCACTCAAAATACTGACAGATAATTTCTTACCTATATTTCTTCGTGAGCGTTTAAAAATATTTAAAGTTTCCAGACCCGAAGGTCTGTCGCACTTCATTAAACGCCCACACTTATCGACTGTTAATTTTTAAAGAACCTTGCCTGCTTCGCGTCGCACCGAAGTGCTGTTTGCGTCGCTGTCAAATCGTTTTGTTTGTCAGCAGCAGAGAAACGAGATTATGTAGTGTTTTTTAATTTGCGTCAACTACTTTTTTAACGCTTCACTAAAAATTTTTACTTCCAACTTCTCGCTTCAAAAACCTTTTTTACTTCACTTTCCCCACCTCCGGCGCGCTGCGTCTTGCTGTTTGCTGCGTCGCTCTGTCAGCGGGGAGGCGAACTATAGCAAAGCTTTTCCCATCCGTGCAATACTTTTTGAAAAATTATTTAAACTTTTTAACCCACCTCCCCGCAAACCCCCACCAGCCCTGGATTTGCAGCCGCAAATAATTTTAAAAACAAAAAGCATGAAGCCCGTCCCTGACGGGACGGGCTTCATTTTCTGCCTTCACTACCGGTGATTAGCAGCGCAGCAAATTAGCTGCTCTTGACGGTCAGTTCGCTCTTCACGTCCTTGACGCCGTCGATCGCGGCCGCCAGTTGCAATGCATGCTGGCCGGCGTCGGCATTCGGCACTGCGCCCGCGAGGGTAACGATACCCTTCTTGGTGGTGACCTTGATCTTCAAGGCTGACACCTGGCTGTCTTCAACGAAGGCGGCCTTGACCTTGGCGGTAATGACCGAGTCGTCTACATAGGCGCCGGCTTTCTGCGTGGTGGAACCGGACGAACCGGTGGAAGTATCGGCGGCGTAGACGGCAGGAGCGGCTACGGCGGCGGTCAGGAAGGCGGCGGCAACCAGTGTCGAGATGGTTTTGGTCTTTTGCATGAGGAGGTCCTTATAGTATGAAAAAGAGAGACAACGCATTCGCGCTACCTGTCCTCTCTTTCGCAAAGGCCGTGCCAGGATCAATTAACTCAATGAATTCAATGGCTTGAGAGATGCCGCCCCAATCACTGGACGGTTTTTTGGTCAACACCACCGTTTTTCGTCGCCTGCAAGCGACGCCGGACTGTCGTTAGATCCTAAGTCATTGATTTGAAATGATTTACTCTTGTCGCTCGACAGCGACGTCTTCCTCATCTCCGCGGAAAAGCCGCGGATCCAGCCCATTCTTCTGTAACAGGCGATAGAACTCGGTCCGGTTGCGGTCCGCCAGGCGGGCCGCATCGGTGACATTGCCGTCGGTCAACTTGAGCAACTGGATCAGGTAATCGCGCTCAAAACGCTGTTTGGCGTCCGCATAGCGCAATACCTCCAGCGCAGGCACCCGCAAGGCGCGCTGCACCAGCGCAGCCGGGATCAGCGGCGCGGTCGACAAGGCGCACACCTGCTCCACCACGTTATATAGCTGGCGCACGTTGCCGGGCCAAGAGGCCATCATCAGTATTTCCAAGGCATCGGGGGCGAAGCCATTGAGCTTCTTCTGGTAGCGGTCGGCGATTGCCTGCAGGAAATGATTGGCCAGCAGCGCGATATCTTCACGCCGCTCCACCAGCAGCGGCAACGCCAGCGTCACGACATTGAGCCGGTAATAGAGATCTTCGCGAAACGAGCCATCGGCCATCGCCGCGTCCAGGTTGCGATGAGTAGCCGACAGGATGCGCACATCCACCGGCGTGCTGTCGTTGGCGCCGACCAGGCGCACCGTACGCTCCTGCAACACACGCAGCAGCTTGACCTGCAGCGGCAACGGCATGTCGCCGATCTCGTCGAGGAACAGCGTGCCGCCGTCGGCCGCCTGGAACAACCCCTTGCGATGCTCGACCGCGCCGGTGAAGGCGCCCTTGATGTGGCCGAACAGCTCCGACTCCAGCAATTGCTCCGGAATCGCCGCGCAATTGACGGCAATGAACGGCGCCTTGGCGCGGCGACTGGCCCGGTGGATCGCCCGCGCCAGCAATTCCTTGCCGGTGCCGCTTTCGCCGCGGATCAGGATGCTGGCGTCGGACACCGCCACCAGGCGGGCTTCGGAGAGCACTTCCGCCATGCGCGGACTACGGCTGATCAATTCTGCACGCCAGGCCTCATCGGCGTCGCCGTCGGCCGAAGCCGTCAGGCTCAACGCCTGCTCGATCTTGGCCAGCAGGATCTGGGCATCGTAAGGCTTGGTCAGGTAGGCAAAGGCGCCGCGTGTAGTGGCTTCGACCGCATCAGGAATGGTACCGTGCGCCGTCAGCAGCAGCACCGGCAGTGCCGGATACTGCACACGGATCTCGTCGAACAGCGCCAGCCCGTCCTTGCCCGGCAAGCGGATATCGCTGATCACCAGCGCCGGCAGGTCCATTGCCAGTTGCGCCTGGGCCGCTTCGGCGCTCGCCACGCCGGTGACGCGATAACCGTTGGCGGTCAGGCGCAGTGTCAGCAATTGCAGCAAATCGGCGTCGTCATCGACCAGCAGCAGGTGGCGCGGTGTGTTCATCTCGACATGCTCATCTTATGTGGCTCTACTAACGCAGCTCTATTTGGGCTGGCCCGGCAGGGTGCGCTCGATGTTCTTCAGCGCCTCCAGCTTTTCGCTCAGTTGGTCGAGGCGACGCTGGTTATCGCGCGCCTGCTGGCTGGCCTTGTCGGCGTTGTCATTCAAACGACGCATCTCGGCGTAGTTGCTCACCAGCAGTTGCGCCAGCGGCTTCAAGGCGGCCGCATCGGAATCGGTCGCGCTGACCACCGATCCCAGTTGCGCCTGCGCCTTGGTCAGATCACCGGCGTCGTGCGTGAGGCCCAGCACCATGGCTTTTTGCATTGCCAGCATGGCGCCGCCGCCATGGCGCGCGTTCAGCGCCTGCAGTTCCCGCCCCAGTTCTTGCGGCGACAGACGGCGCAAGGATTGGTGGTATGCAAGCAAGTCGTCCATGCCGCCCACCGTGGTCACCAGCTTGACCGTACTGGTCGGCGCTTCCGGCGCCGGCGCGGCGCAGGCGGCCAGCAATAAGGAAAGCAGCAGGGGAAGTAGTCTGGATTTCATGATTTGTCAGTTGTCAGCTTTCATCCGGCAATTCGATGCGGAAATGCGCGCCGCCCGGGCCCGTCACCAGTTGCACCTCGCCATTGTGCGCCAGCACGTACTCGCGCACGATGGACAGGCCGATGCCGTTGCCGTGGCGCGCGCCTTGCGGCTGGTTCAGGCCCTGGTAGAAGGGATCAAAAATGCGCGCCGTGTCGGTAGCCGCCACGCCCGGTCCCTGGTCGACGCAATCGATGCGCACGCGCCCCTCATGGCCCGACAGCACGAAACGGATGGTGCCGCCGCGCGGGCTGAAGCGCACTGCGTTCGACAGCAGGTTGGCCAGCACAATGGCGAACTTGTCCGGATCCAGCACCGCCGTCCGGGCGCCGCCCTCGACTTCGACCTTGAGGTCGCGCGCCGCCCATTGCAGGCGCTGGTCATCAATCACCTTATATAAGAGCGCACGCAAATCCACCGGCAGGCGGTTGATGTGCTGGGCGTCGAACGCCACTTCGTTATAGCGCAGCAAATCCTCGATCTGGGTCTGCAACGCCTGGGTGTTCTGGCGCAGGATGCGCGAAATCTCGCGCTGGCTGTCCGTCAGCTTGCCGGCCACCTCGTCGTCGAGCAGCGCCGCGCCTTCGCACAGGGCCGCCAGCGGCGTCTTCAATTCATGCGACACGTGGCGCAGGAAACGCGACTTCTCCGCCTCCAGGTCGGCCAGCCGTTGCCGCAGCCAATCCAGTTGCCGACCGAGACGGCGCAAATCGGCCGGGCCCTTGACGACGATAGGCTGGTCGAAGCGGTTTTCGCCGAGACGGTTGATCGCCAGCTCGATGCGCGCCAGCGGTCGCGACAGCCAAAGCCCAAACCAGAATGCCAGCAGCACCGCCAGCACGATGGCGCCGATCACCTGGAACGTCAGCATCTGGCGCTGTTGCTCCAGATCGTTGGACAAGGCGTTGTTGCGGCGCTCGACTTCGCGTTTGCTTTCCAGCGCCAGTTGTTCATTGAGCGCGGGCAAATGGGCGAAGGCCTGGAACAGCGCGCGCTGGTCGGGCTTGCGTGCCTCGGCCTTGCGCGCGCCCGGCTTGCGCTTGCCGGGCGCCGGCGCAGCCTCGGCTACCGGCGGCGACGCCTGATCCGCCTGCAACACGGTCCAGGCCGCTTCGCCGTAGCTGTTCCAGGAATTGAAGGTGTCGGCCGGCGCCTGCGGCAGCGCTTCCTGCAATTCGGTCAGTGCGGCCTTGGCTTGTTGCCACGCCTCGGCGTAGCGATCTCGGAAAGCCGCATCGTCCAGCACCAGGTATTGACGTGCGCTGCGCTCCATCGCCACGGTGCGCTCGGCCAACCGTTGCGCCTGTTCGGTCAGGCGCACGGCCTCGCCGGCGGTCTCGCGACTGTGCACGGACATGCGCTCCAGGGTAAACAAGGCATGCACCGAGGTGCCGCTCAGCAGCGCGGCGATCAACAGGAAAGCCGCCAGCAACAGCTGACGGAAGGACAAACCCGGCAACATCACTGGCCGGGCAGGGGGAAAACGAGATACCGGCTGTAGTGCGGCAGCTTGCTTGAGCATGAATCTTTCTCGCTAGGGTGGGTCATCATTGTAATCAACGACGAGGCGGATGCAGAAAAGTATCTTATAACTTCTAGAAAATACTTTAAACCGCCTTCCACGCCAAAACACGCCGAATCCCGCAAAACGCCCTCGCCAGCAGTCCCGGCGGTTCCCGTATATCATGGCCGCAGCCCGCGGGCCGGTCGTCTGCAACAATTTCCAGCCACTACTACGCATCACAATGGAACCTTCGAAGTCCAAGGCCGCCGCTGCCGCTGTCCATCCCGTCGTCATCGCCGGCGAAGGCCTGCCCGCCGACAAGCGCACCATCGCCATCATTACGCTGCTGATCGCGGTCGGCCTGGCCACGCTCGACACCGCCATCGCCAACACCGCGCTGCCGGTCATGGCGCACGACCTCAACACCACCCCGGCCGCCTCGGTCTGGATCGTCACCGCCTACCAGCTGGCGATGATGGTGTCGCTGCTGCCGCTGGCCGCACTGGGTGAAATCGTCGGCTACCGTCGCGTCTATATAGCAGGGCTGGCGCTCTTCACCGCCGCCTCGCTGCTGTGCGCCGTGGCCTGGTCGCTGCCGGCGCTGACCGTTGCGCGCTTCCTGCAGGGCCTGGGCGGCGCCGGCATCATGAGCGTCAACACCGCACTGATCCGCTACATCTATCCGACCCGCTCGCTCGGACGCGGCGTCGGCATCAACACGCTGATCGTCGCGATCTCCTTTACCATCGGCCCCAGCGTCGCCTCCGGCATCCTGGCCATCGCACCCTGGCCGTGGCTGTTCGCCGTCAACGTCCCGCTCGGCATCATCGGCCTGGTGATGGCGGTGCCGTCGTTGCCGTACACGCCGAAGTCCACCCACCATTTCGACATCAAGAGCGCCCTGCTCAACGCCGCCGCCTTCGGCCTGCTGATCATGGCCATCGGCGAAGGCGCGCATCAGGCTGCGCCCAGCGTGGTCGCACTGGAATTCGTCGCCGCGCTGGTGTGCGGCTACCTGCTGATGCGCCGCGAAGCCTCGCACCCGGCGCCGATGCTGCCGGTCGACTTGTTCCGCCGGCCGATGTTCTCGCTGTCGGCTATCACGGCGGTGTGTTCGTTCGCCGCGCAAGGCCTCGCCTTCGTGTCGCTGCCGTTCTTCTTCCACCACGACCTCGGCCGCTCGCAAGTTGAAATCGGTTTGCTGATGACGCCATGGCCGGTCGCGGTCGCCATCATGGCGCCGATCGCCGGACGCCTGTCGGACCACTACCCCGCCGGCATGCTCGGCGGCTTCGGCCTGGCGCTGCTATGCATCGGCCTGATGCTGATGACCCTGATGCCGGCGGCGCCGAGCGTGTTTGAAATTTCCTGGCGCATGTTCGTTTGCGGCATGGGCTTCGGCTTCTTCCAATCACCCAATCTGAAGGCGCTGATGACCAGCGCGCCGCCCCATCGCAGCGGCGGCGCCAGCGGCATCGTCGCCACTGCGCGGCTGTTCGGCCAGAGCATCGGCGCGGCGTTGGTGGCGCTGTGTTTCGGCCTGTCGGAACTGCACGGCTCGCGCATCGCGCTGGGACTCGGCGCCGGCTTTGCAGGCGCGGCTTGTCTCGCCAGTTTCATGCGTCTGCTGACCACCAATCCATACGCGCCGCCGGCGCAAAAGTAACGTAGAAACAATCCCGCCTTCTCTTGCAAAACGGTCCGTGTCGCATCGACGCGGATCGCTCGCAACGATCAGTATTTTTCTTTTTTCAAGCCTCCGCGCAGTACAAATACAACAGCCACATTCCGAGCAGGTTCTGCTACGATGAGGCCATGCAAACGCTGAGCGTGAATCGCTGAAGCCCAGAGCCCACGCAAGTTTCAGACCAGCAACATCCAACAATAAGCGTCCATGGAGGACCGATAGTGTTGAAGCGTATTGCACCCGATCAGTTGCGCCTTGGCATGTATGTCCAGGAGATTCCCGGCCCGTGGATGAACCATCCATTCTGGCGGGGTTCCTTCAAGCTGGAAAAATACGAAGACCTCAAGACGCTGCGTTCCGCCCAGATCGAACAGATCCTGATCGACACGACCAAGGGCCGCGACATCGTCATGGAAGACGAGCCCAAAGCTGCAGCGGCCGCACCTCCTGCGGCTGAAATAGCGGTTGAAACATCACCCGAAGCCGTCCGCCCGAAACAAGCGAAGATCGTCGTCCATGTCGGCGCCGAGCAGGAACGCGTGCAAGCCGCGCGCGTCCTGACCGGCTCCAGAAAAGCCATCATGACGATGTTCAACGAAACCCGCATGGGCAAAGCGCTGGACATGCGCCAGGCGATGCCGGTGGTGCAGGAAATCACCGCCTCGGTAGCACGCAACTCCGGCGCGCTGATCAGCCTGGCGCGCCTGAAGACGGCCGACGATTACACCTACATGCATTCGGTAGCGGTCTGTGCGCTGATGATCGCGCTCGGTCACCAACTCGGCCTGTCAGCCGAAGAAACCCGCCAGGCCGGCATCGCGGGCCTGCTGCACGACATCGGCAAGATGGCGGTGCCGGCCGAACTCCTCAACAAACCCGGCAAGCTCACCGACGACGAGTTCACCTCGATCAAGAAACACGCGCAAGCCGGTCACGCCATCCTGCGCGGCGTCGACGGCATCGGCGACGCCGCGCTCGACGTCTCGCTGCACCATCACGAAAAGGTCGACGGCAGCGGCTACCCGTTCAACCTCAAGGGCAATCAGATTTCCATGGTGGCGAAAATGGGCGCGGTGTGCGACGTGTACGACGCCATCACGTCCAACCGCCCCTACAAGCCGGGCTGGGAGCCGGGCCATTCGGTCAAGCGCATGGCCAACAACCAGGGCCATTTTGACGAGACCATCCTCGAGGCATTCATCAAGAGCGTGGGAATTTTCCCGACCGGGTCCTGTGTGGTGATGCAGTCCGGCAAGGTCGGCATCGTGATCGACCAGCATCCCGGATCGCTGTTGACGCCGAAGGTGAAAGTATTTTTCTCGGCGCTGACGATGGCGCCGCTGCCGATCGAGATCATCGACCTGGCCACCACACGCAGCGGCGACAAGATCGCCTCGCACGCGGATCCTGCCAAACTGCACCTGCCCAATCTGGAAACCATCTGGGCATCGGCAGCGATCGCCTGAGCGGTCGGGTGAAGGCTTAGTCGCGAACCGCGAACGCGCCGGTCTCCGCTAATTCCTCAAGCAACGCCACGGTAGCGCAACCCGATACGTCATAAGGATTGAGCACGCCGGTGCTGGAGTATTTCAGCAGCAGCGAACGATTCAGCTTGTCGAGCCGCACCTTGCCCATCGTCCACGAGGAATAGCGGCGCACGCCGACTTCTTCATAACACAGCAGGATCACGTCCTTGTGGCGCGGGTCCTGCAACAACCGTGCGTACAGCTGGTTGACCTGTTCGCGGCCGCCTTCCAGCGCCTGCACGAACACGTCTTCGCTGTGACACAGCACGCCGGTGATGCCGTTGCCGGGATTGTGGCGGCGCGCCTTCGCCAGGATGGCGTCCACCTGTTCCTGGGAAATCGCGCTACAGGCGCGGCTAGCATAAATGAGACGAACCAGCATGATGCTTACCCCTTCCGGATGAGCGCGAGGAATTCGCGGCGCAGGTTGGCGTCGCGCAGGAACGAACCGCGCATGACGCTGTTGATCATTTTCGACTCGGTGTCCTTGACGCCGCGCCAGTGCATGCAGAAATGATCGGCTTCCATCACGATCGCCAGGCCGTCCGGCTGCAGCTTTTCCATCAACAGGCCGGCGACTTGCGAGACGGCCTCTTCCTGGATCTGCGGACGGCTCATGATCCACTCGATCAGGCGCGCATACTTGGACAGGCCGATCAGGTTGGAATGCTCATTCGGCATCACGCCGACCCAGACCTTGCCCATGATCGGGCACAGGTGATGTGAGCAGGCGCTGCGCACCGTGATCGGACCGACGATCATCAGTTCGTTGAGGCGTTCGATGTTGGGGAATTCCGTCACCGGCGGGGCCGGCAGATAACGTCCGCGGAACACTTCCTGCAGATACATCTTGGCCACGCGCTTGGCGGTGTCCTGGGTGTTGTGGTCGCTGTCGACGTCAATCACCAGGCTCTCCAGCACGCCGGCCAGCTTGGCCTGCACCTCCGCCTGCAAGGCGTCGAGTTCACCCTCTTCAATAAAGGCAGAGATATTGTCGTTGGCGTGAAAACGGACGCCGGCAGCCTTGATGCGCGCGCGGATGCGAGTCGAAACCAGCTCGTCGTGCACGCTTGGTCGTGGTTGGTTTGTTGCCATTGTGGAATGGAGCGCGTGGGCGCGATGCGAATGAAATTGTCGTCATTATGCCCCGTTTCGGGCCGGCACCCCTGCAGTATCGTTTGACCCGCACGCTTCACCCGAGCGTCAGAACGTCTCCCAATCACCATCGCCGGCCGGCACGCCGGAAGCGGTATTCGTCAACGCAGGCATTCTTGCCGGGGTCGTTGGCGAGGCCGGTGGTCGCACAAGCTTGCGTGCCTCCGATGCAGCAACGCGTGGAGCAGGAGCGACCGGCGAAATCGCCGGTTTCGCCAGTCGCGGGGCATCGTGCGGATTCAGACGGAACACCCCCACCACCTGTGCCAGATTGGCCGACTGATCCTGCAGCGATTGCGCCGCGGCGGCGGCCTGCTCGACCAGCGCGGCGTTCTGCTGCGTCACTTCATCCATGTGCGTGATGGCCTGGTTGACCTGCTCGATGCCTGAGCTTTGCTCCTGGCTGGCGAAGCTGATTTCGCCGACGATGTCGCTCACGCGTTTGACGCTGGCGACGACTTCATCCATGGTGCTGCCGGCTTGTGCTACCAGCTTGCTGCCGATATCGACCTTCTCGACCGAGTCGTCGATGAGCGCCTTGATTTCTTTCGCGGCGCCGGCCGAACGTTGCGCCAGGCTGCGTACTTCCGACGCGACCACGGCGAAGCCGCGACCTTGCTCACCGGCACGCGCCGCCTCCACCGCCGCGTTGAGCGCGAGGATGTTGGTCTGGAACGCAATGCCGTCAATCACGCTGATGATGTCGACGATCTTGCGCGAAGACTCGCTGATGGAACCCATGGTCGTGACCACCTGCGCCACCACCGATCCGCTGTGACTGGCGACGTCGGAGGCGGTCGCCGCCAGTTGATTGGCCTGGCGCGCATTGTCGGCGTTCTGCCTGACGGTGGAGGTCAGCTGTTCCATGGTGGCGGCGGTCTCTTCCAGCGAACCGGCCTGCTGCTCGGTGCGGCTGGACAGGTCGAGGTTGCCGATGGCGATTTCGCTGGAGGCGGTGGCGATGGTGTCGGCTCCGCTGCGTACTTCCGAGACGATGGTCGTGAGGCTGCCGTTCATGTCCCGCAGCGCCATCAGCAACTGGCCGATTTCATCCTGCGAGTTCACATCGACATGACTGCTGAGGTCGCCGGCGGCAACGCTCTGCGCCACCTGCACCGCATGATTGACCGGACGCGTGATCGAGCGCGTGATCCAGTACGCAAAGCCGCAAGCCAGCAGCACAGCGATGGCGGCCATGCTCAGCATGATGACGGTCTTGCCGTGGTACAGGTCGCTGGCTTCGACGCTGCTCTTGGCCATCACGATGGAACCGCCCTTGATGAAGCCTTTGACGCGGTTGATGTAGTTCTGCTGGTCGTTACGCAAGGAGGTCAGCAGCAACTGCGACGCATCCATGGTGGCGCCGGTGGCGGCCAGCTTGAGGAATTCCTTCTGGCCTTTTTCATATGTTGCGCGCAGGGCGGAGATTTCGCCGTAGGATTTGCGTCCCATGTCGCTCGACAGCATCTGCTGGAGCGTGACGAGATTGGCGTTGATACCCTTTTCGCCATCTTCGATGCGCTGGATTTCCTTGAGCAAAGCATCGTGATCGTCGATCAGCAGGATGTTGCGCATGGCGATGGCGTTGTCGCTGATCTGCAGCACGATGTCGTTGGCGACCACCACCTGCGGATAACGGTTCTTGACGATCAGCTGCGTGCCGTCATGCAGAGCGCCGAGGCTCTGGATGCCGAGGCCGGTGATGCCGATCAGCAGCAGTACAACAAGTCCAAACGCCAGGCCGAGCCGCGTACCGAGTTTCAAATTAGTCATCTTTTTCTATCCCCCAAAAACAAACCGGCGCCGGGATGTCGGTCGGCGCCGGGTTGCACTACAACGATGGTTGCGACTTAGAACGAGTGATGCATGCCCAGGGTCGTCACCATTTGACCGGAGCCGCCGGACACGCCGGTCGAACCGCCTGCACCGGTACCGTTCATGACCGCAAACTTCGCATCGCCGCCTGCACGTTGGTACGCCACTTGCGCGTACAGCTCAGTGCGCTTGGACAAGGCATGCACGTTGCTCAGGCTGACGGTGTTCCAGCGTGCACCTTCCAGCTTGGACAGGCTGTAGCCGATGTTGAGCGTGTCGGCTGTTGCATAACGCCATGCCGCGCCCAGGTCAAAGTTCTTCTGCTTCGGCGTCCGGCCGGTAGGCAAGGCGATCTTGACTTGCGTGTAGTCGGTGTTCAGACGTACGCTGCCGATGGTGTAGCCGATACCGCCGGCGGTGGTCGTCAGGCTGTTGAAAACGGTGGCTGCTGTGCCCAGACCGACGCTCGACAGGAAGGCGCCTGCATAGCCGGCGGCGCGGTTGTTCAGCTTGGAATAAGCGAACGCTGCGCGCAACGGACCATTGGTGTAAGTCGCGCCGGTGCTGATGTTACGGCCGTTGCCGCTATCGCCTGCCACTTCGCCGAAACCATACATGGCGCTGGCCTGGAAGCCTGACCAGGTCGGCGTGGTGTAGCGCACGGCATTGTCGGACTGGTAGGTGTTGGCCAGGCTGTCCAGGTTACCCGGGTGGAACAGGTACCAGTTGGTCAGTTGATAGCCGTTGGACAGCTTGCCGACGTAGTCGAACACGATGTCGGGCATGTGGCCCATCACCACCGCGCCAAAGTCGCCGGACAGGCCGACGGTGCTGTAGCGGTTGAACAGTTTGCCGGCTGTCGGCTGAGCGCCGGTGTCGGTGTAAAAGCCGGTTTCCAGTTGGAAGTTGGCCTTCAGGTTGCCGCCCAGATCTTCACTGCCGCGGAACCCGATTCGGTCCGGTTGCATGGTGCCCTGATCCACACGCGTGACGGAACCGCCGCCGAGGTTGTTGATATATGCCACGCCGGCGTCCAGGCTACCGTAAATCGTGACGTTGCTCTGGGCGAATGCGCTTGCCGCGAAGCCGGTGGCGGCGACGGCAAAGAGTACCTTCTTCATGAAAAACTCCCCTTCGATTAAGCACGGCTGACGCCGCGTTCACTTCTCTCATCTGCCCCGCGCCTATGAGAGGTGAATGGTTTTGAACCTGCCCAACGTCGTGCTGCAAGGACGTAGGCAGATTCCGGGAGCGTTGATTCGGGTCTTCTTGTTTCACCCATGAATCAACGTTCCACAAAAATGTTCGGGCTCAAAAAAATGCCCGGCGCTTGCGGGCATTTTGGGGAGCGCTTAAGTACTACAGATCCAGCACCAGGCGGCGTCCTTTGCATCCGGACACACACACCATCATCATCTTGTTGGAGGCTTTCTCCGCCTTGCTCAGCACGCCGTCGCGATGTTCCGGCTCGCCTTCGAGCACCTTGGTTTCGCAGGCGCCGCAGACGCCTTCGCGGCAGCTGTGCTCGACATCAAGGCCGGCATCCAGCAGCGCGTCCAGCAGCGATTTTCCGGCCGGTACCGTAACCGACTTCTTGCTGCGCGCCAGTTCGGCGACGTATTCATCGCCTTGCACCGCTTCGACGTTTTCCGCTGCGGCGAAACGTTCGATGTGCACGTTGGGCAGATCGAGTTCGGCGCAGATTGCTTCGAAGGCATTCAACATCGGTGTCGGGCCGCAGCAGTAGAAATGCGCGTCCTTCGGCTTGCTCGCGAGGAAAGCGCGCAGGTCCGGCGGCGCACCTTTCTCGGCGTCGAAGTGGCTGCTCACATCCGGCTGTTGCAACAACTCGCCGGCGAATGCCGCTTCGGCACGCGAACGTGCGCAGTACAAAAGTTCGGCCGACTTGCCCTTGCCGCGCAGGTAATTGAGCATGCAAGAGATCGGCGTGATGCCGATGCCGCCGGCGACCAGCACCGAATGTGCGGCGCTCTCGTCAACCGGAAAATTATTGCGCGGTGCTGAAATAGTCAGCGTCGCACCGACACGCAATTGCTCGTGCACGTAACGCGAACCGCCACGGCTGTTGCGGTCGTTGAGCACGCCGACCATATAACGATGCCGCTCGGCCGGCGCGTTCAATAACGAATAGCTGCGCACGATGCCGTTGCCCAGGTGCAGGTCGACGTGCGAACCGGCTTCAAAGACCGGCAGTTCCGTGCCTTCGGGCGACACCAGCTCGACGCTGACGATGCCCTGCGCTTCAAAGCGCATGGCCTGGACACGGACGGAAAGAAGAGAGCTGCTCATAAAAAATCCAAATCAGGAAACTGCTTGCTGCAAATCGA
>Ga0308165_1004159_pt1 | contig 14603 bp, 14 predicted proteins | sample PhyWR2_FD_201032 | JGI IMG/M metagenome (GOLD analysis project Ga0308165, IMG submission 201032) | Phyllosphere microbial communities from UC Gill Tract Community Farm, Albany, California, United States - DLSLW.R2 | ecosystem: Host-associated > Plants > Phyllosphere > Unclassified | place: USA...
TGCCATGTAGAATAACGCCTCTTTCATTTGTATTACTTATCAACCACACCTTTAGTTGACTGATTATGACACAGCAAGAACAACAAACTTCTCTGCCGTCTGCCACGCGTTTGCGTCGTAGTGACGTGATGCTGCAAATTTTACGCCGCGATAAAACCCCAGTGGCCATCTTATTGATGGCCGCGGTGGTCGGGACTCTTGCGGGTCTCATCGGCGTAGCGTTTGAAAAAAGCGTTGATTGGGTGCAACAGCAGCGATTGGGTGGATTGGCCCATGTCGCTGATTACTGGATTATTGTTTGGCCGATGGCGTTTATTGGCTCCGCGCTGTTAGCGATGTTTGGCTATTATTTGGTGCGTCGTTTTGCTCCAGAGGCTGGCGGCTCAGGCATTCCCGAAATTGAAGGGGCGTTAGAAAATTTACGTCCTGTACGCTGGTGGCGAGTGATCCCCGTGAAGTTTTTTGGTGGTTTGGGAACGCTTGGTGCTGGCATGGTGCTAGGGCGTGAAGGTCCCACCGTGCAGATGGGGGGAAACCTTGGTCAAATGGTGTTTGACCTGTTTCGTGCTCGCAGCACGGAGGCACGGCATAGTCTTCTGGCAACCGGTGCGGCTGCGGGGTTAACCGCCGCGTTTAATGCACCGCTAGCGGGTATCTTATTTGTGATTGAGGAGATGCGTCCGCAGTTCCGCTATAGTCTGATTTCAATCAAAGCGGTCTTTATTGGCGTTATTATGTCCTGCGTGGTATTCCGTTTTTTCAACGGTGAACGCACGGTGATTGAAGTGGGCAAGCTGGGCAACGTTGGCATCAATACACTGTGGCTGTATCTGCTGCTCGGTATGGTTTTTGGCGTTGTTGGGGTGATGTTTAACCGTGGCGTGTTCCGTGTTCAGGATATGTTCCAGCGTTTACACGGCGGCGATTGGCGCAAACTGGTTCTGATCGGCGGCGTTTTAGGCGGGCTGTGCGGTGTACTTGGATTGATTCAGCAAGAAGCTGCGGGCGGTGGTTTTAATCTCATCCCAATTGCTGCTGCTGGAAATTACACGATGGGCATGTTGCTATTTATCTTTATTGCCCGCGTAGTCACCACGCTGCTGTGCTTTGGTTCCGGTGCGCCTGGTGGTATTTTTGCGCCGATGTTGGCTTTGGGAACGTTGCTGGGAACGGCATTTGGGATGGCAAGTGCACATCTGTTTCCGCAATACGGCATTGAGGCCGGCACGTTCGCTATTGCCGGAATGGGCGCGTTATTTGCCGCCACCGTCAGGGCTCCGCTTACAGGTATTGTGCTGGTTCTAGAAATGACTGATAACTATCAGCTCATTTTACCGATGATCATTACCTGTCTTGGCGCTACACTATTAGCCCAGTTTTTAGGTGGAAAACCGCTGTACTCTTGCATCTTAGAAAGAACGCTCAAGCGTCAGGAGCTGGCTCAAAAGCAGGCCCAGGAGCAGGCAGCTCAGCAAGAAGCGGAAAAGGCATCGTTACCGACGAGCAATACTTGAACGAATTAGTCAGGTATTAGATAATGACCGCATAAATCAGCATGGCTTTCTGACGATACCTGCATGTACGTGTCTCCATGTTGTGTAGAAACATTCTGTGAAAAGCAGAGTTTGGGAGTGAGAAATGAGTGAAGATATGGCTCTGCCGTTGCAGTTTACCGAAGCTGCAGCTAATAAAGTTAAAGTACTGATCGCAGACGAAGAAAACCCGGATCTGAAGCTGCGTGTCTATATCACTGGCGGGGGCTGTAGTGGCTTCCAGTACGGCTTTACCTTTGACGATAAGGTGAACGACGGTGACATGACCATTGAGAAGCAAGGCGTGATGCTAGTAGTCGATCCGATGAGCCTGCAATATCTGGTTGGCGGTTCAGTCGATTATACCGAAGGTTTGGAAGGTTCTCGTTTCATCGTAACCAACCCAAATGCGAAATCGACCTGCGGCTGCGGCTCCTCTTTCAGTGTTTAAGCGTTAACCTAACCAGTAAAAAAGCCCGTGTTGATCGCGGGCTTTTTTGTTTTTCAGAACCCTCTATCCCATCGCTTTTTCTACGTTCACCATCCAGGGAATACCGAATTTATCGGTTAGTATCCCAAACCCTAAAGCCCAAAAGGTTTCCTGAAAAGGCATCGTCACCGCTGCCCCTTCCGATAATCGTTCAAACCAAATTTTCCCCTGTGTTAAATCATTTGAGTGCAGACTAACGGCATAGCCGCCGTGCTTTTTCTCTTCCTCGCACATGTTGCCATCGCTCAGCATGAGCAAACCGTCTCCGATTTTAAGCGAAGCGTGCATAATTTTATCGGCAGGGAACGGTGGCGTGGTTGCGCATTGAGAATCATCGACCGGCGCTTCACCAAAACGCATTTTGAATAATACCTCTGCGTCTAGTGCTTGAGCATAGAACGCAATCGCTTCTTCAGCGTTTCCGTCGAAAAACAGATAAGTACTTAATTGCATAGATATATTCCTCGGTAGCATATTGGATTACCGAGTGCTCATGACCTTAACGCCTCGTACCTGAGCGATAAGATCCGCTGTAAGAAAAATTATATGCTGAAAGTAATCCGCAACAGAAAGTTTAGTCGAAGATGGGGCGTACTGCCGCCGCACTATGTTGCCAATAGTTATTGTAAAAAGGTTTTTGAATTGGTTTTATGATTTTTGAAACGTGGGTTTAGTTATCGACGTCACAAAATCATTGTTCCTTTTTGATAAAATGCCTTCCTACTTGAAACGCCGGTTCATTTTTATAGAGATTAATGGGAAACAACATGAGTTGATAAACCTATTTGTTCAGTGGTCTTTTTACATTTGGTATTAGATAGATTAGCCAAATTTATAAATTTTATGCCATGTGAAAATGGTTAGGGGCTATTTAACTAAATAACCGTAGAAAGTATTAAAAGTTCTTTTTACGAATTAAATTAATATATTTAATAACCTGTTTTTTTATACAAAAGAATGTTGCTCATTAAATTAACTATTTGATGAGGGGATGAGTGTTGCTGTTTTTTGCTGAACGTGATTTTCAAACTTAATATAAAAATAAGGTTTCTCATGGACTATTTATTAAAAGTTTTTGGAACACCATCGATCATTATAGCTTTTATCGCTTTCTGTGGGCTTTGCCTGCAAAAGGCAAAGTTGACCACGATTATAAAAGGAACTGTTTTAGCCTTTTTAGGCTTTGTTCTGATTAAAACAGGGGGCGGAATACTGGGTGGCGTATTGACCATGTTCAGCGATCTGTTTACCCATGCATTTGGCTTGAGAGGCGTAGTTCCCAGCAACGAAGCGATCATGGCGTTAACTATCGAACGGCTAGGCCGGCCTGCGGCAATTATCTTGTTTTTTGCCATGATAATTAATATTTTGCTGGCGCGATATACACGGTTTAAATCTATCTATCTGTCATTGCATCTTATTGTCTTTATGGCGTTTTCAGTGACGGCTGCGTTGGTGGGATTAGGCTACAGTGAATTATTTTCCATAGTGTTTGGCTCTGTTGTGATTGGCGTCTACATGGCTGTATTCCCAACGATTCTGTCTAGGTTTAGCCGAAAAATTATCGGTCATAATGATTATTGCATCGCCCACGCGGCATCCAGTTCTTACCTTATTGCTTCTTTCTTAGGTAAATGGTTTGGTAACACTTCGGTTAACGTTGAGCACGTTAATGTCAGCGACAAATTTAGCTTTTTGAAAAACGCAGACGTAGCAACGTTTCTTACCATGTTTTGCCTCCTTGGTGTTTCCTCCTTATTCTCCAGCAATGAATATTTAGCCAGCATTATGGAAAAGAAGCCTTACCTCGTTTGGTTACTGGAAAAATCAGCGGTCTTTGCTGGTGGGCTATTTATCGCTAAAAAGGGCGTGGTGTTATTTGCCGAAGAAATTGTTCCTGCGTTTAAGGGGATTTCCCAAACTATTGCCCCCGGTTCAATTCCAGCCGTTGATCCCATGGTTCTTTTTGATAAGTCGCCTAATGCGGTATTGATTGGGTTTTTAGTGAGCTTCTTTGCTGAACTTTGCTGCATCGCAATTTTCCCATCGCTTGGATTACCGATTATTGTGCCGGGAATTCTTGCCAGTTTTACCTGCGGAGGCACTGCAGCCATATTTGGTAATGCCACCGGTGGTTTAAGAGGCGCAATCATTGCCAGCTTCGTTAACGGCTTATTGCTGTGTTTCCTTCCCGCACTGGTTTTACCGTTATTCAGCTATTTGGGTGCTACAGGGGTGACTTTCGCTGATCCTGATTTCACGATTTTATCTGCTTTCATTAAATATACGTTTGGTCTTGTGCACTAAGAAAACGTTGCTTGAACGATGGCGAATATATTTATCAAAATCCTATATCGAAAGGAATAAACCATGTTCTTCTTTTACCAAAATATTGCCGTTGAGCCAGCAGGTGAAGGTGTTACTCGAAAGGTTCTCGCTCACGGTGGCACGATGATGATGGTGGAGGTTTGCTTTCAAGCAGGCGCGATTGGTTCTTTGCATAATCATCCGCATGAGCAGAGTACCTACGTAAAATCAGGTGTTTTCGATTTTACGATTGGGGATGAAACCCATCGGGTAAGCGCGGGAGATACACTCTATAAAAAGCCGGATGTTATGCATGGCTGTGTATGCGTAGAGGCGGGAACGCTGATCGATGTGTTTACACCACAGAGAGAGGACTTTATTTCCTAGCGCTTGAAGAGAAATAGATTCAATAAAGTGAATGGATAGGAGCGGCAGGATGCTGCTCCTAGAAAATTATTTAGCTGTCTAGAGTAAACGTAGGGAGTTTCAAATGCCAACGAATGGCAGCAAGGCGAATAGCTAACGTCACGAACATGCCTAGCATCATGGCATTTTGCAGAACCATTCCGAAGGTTGCATAAGCGGTAACGTGAACAATACCGCCAATAATACAGGCTGTTGCATAAATTTCAGTGCGTAGAATCATCGGGATTTCACGGGCGAGAACATCGCGGATCATGCCGCCGCCCACGCCGGTAATGACTCCCATACAAACTGCGATCAGCGGGCCAGCGCCACCGGCAAATGCTTTGTTGACACCGATACCCACAAATACGGCTAAACCAACAGCATCTAACACCGGCAGGATCCAGCTTGGTAAACGACGGGGTTGCCGCACCAATACGATAGTTGCGAGGCAGGTCACCATCGCCACAACGAGATCGGTAGGATCTTTGACCCAAAAAACAGGCCCGTGGTCGAGTGCCATATCACGAATAGTTCCGCCGCCAACGGCGGTAACAACGCCTAAAACCAGCACGCCGAACGGGTCCATTCTCAGCTTGCCTGCCAATAAAACGCCTGAGATAGCAAATACCGCGGTGCCTAGAATATCCAGCCAATATACCAGCATGGTTGGTTCCCCTGTCTGTTTCTCTGCAATGTATGACAACTGTCAAATCAGTGAGTGAGTGATTATATAATTAACTTATTGTTTTAATTGGTTATTTTATTTGTTGTGATGCAATAAGATACATTGAATTTTGAACACTTTCTATGGGGGGATACAGAATTAAACACTTTTCTTCAATGGCTAAAGAAAAGTGTTTTTAGCTACAGTGCGGTTTTAGGCGTGAGATTAACTAACTGTTCGCACAGGGATTGAGCCGCCAGAATAATGCGCGGGCCACTGCGGTTTAACCAATCTTCGTTGATGGCGATAACGGGAACGTTTAGCTGTGGCTGCCAAAACTGCTTCACCGTTTCTATTTGCTCTTGCGAACCACTGACCACAATGACCTGTGGTTTACGGACGATCACTTGCTCGCGGCTCACCTGAGGCCAAGGTACTGGACTGTCGGCAAAAATATTGGTGGCACCGCACAGCGATAACAAATCGCTCTGGATAGTGGCTTTAGACGTCGTGAAAAGCGGCTGAGTGCCAAACTGCATCAGTACGCGAGTTGCAGTTGGGCGTTGATACTTCTCACGTAGCATTTTCACCTCGTCACGAAAATGGTTTGCCGCATCATGAGCAACCTGAGGTGTTGGGCTATAAGAGGCTAAGCGATCGAGATCGTCGGCAATCCCATCAATGCTTTTAGGATCGGAATAAAAGATGGGGATATTGAATCCGGCTAACTGATCGAGCACGCGCTGAGGGTTTCCTCCGCGCCATGCCAGAATTAAATCAGGCTTCAGCGCGAGAATACGTTCGAGGTTTATCCCTTGCCATGAGGCCACTTTTTCGAGCTTTTTTGCAGCAGGAGGGTAATCAGAATAAAGGCTGGCCGCGACCATCTTATCGCCCAGTCCGGCGGCATAGGCCATTTCAGTAGTGTGTGGCGATAGGCTAATGACGCGGTCTGCCGCAGAGAGCGGCAGACACAGCAGCAGCCAAAGAGCGCCAAGCAGGCGTGAGACAGGCTGTTTCAGTTTCATTTATGGGGTCTCATCTTTTCTCAGGCGTGTTTAGCAAATTCCTGCAACATCGCTTCGACCATCAGTGAAGATTGCTGAGCCGCAACCACTAAGAACTCATCAAAGCTCAGGTGAGATTCTTTATCCGCTACGTCAGAAATAGCGCGCACAACCACAAACGGTGTATTGAATGCATGACAAACATGAGCAACCGCAGCCGCTTCCATCTCAACGGCAGCAACGTTTGGGAAGGTTGCACGAATGCGAGCCAGAGGTTCAGCGCCGTTAATGAAAGCATCGCCGCTACAAATTAAGCCGCGAACCGCATTCAGATTCAGCGCGGTGATGCAGTGCTCTGCCAGCGCAATCAGGTTGGCGTCTGCGACAAATGCCGCAGGGCAGCCAGCCATCTGGCCTGGTTCATAGCCAAAAGCAGTCACATCGGCATCGTGATAGCGAACTTCGTCAGAAACGACGATGTCACCCACTTTCATCGTGCTTGCCAAACCACCGGCAGAACCCGTGTTTATCACCACGTCTGGACGGCAATGCTCCAGCAGCAAGGTCGTACCCATCGCGGCAGAGACTTTACCAATCCCAGATTTGAGTAAAGCGATTTCAACACCACCAAGGGTGCCAGTGTAGATTTCACAGCCTGCGCGCTGCAGGGTTTGACGATTCTCAATGCGATCGCGCAGCACAGCAACTTCTTGCTCCATTGCACCAATGATGCCTACTTTCATGATAATACCTGCAAAATTGTGAGTTAATGCTCGTTAATTATTCAAGCTTAAGCCATTCAAAGACCTGCCCTAGTCTATCATGAGGAGGTAAAAAGTGCTTTTGGCTGTGAATCGGCTGCTAATGCAAGGGTTGTGGCGCACAAAGGATGAATTTTCAGTACATTACTGTTAGCGTATTCTTTTATTGGTTATTTTTTGTCTGTTGTTTGAGGACTTGGAAAAGGATGCAAAATGGATATTAATCTAGGTGCTAAATTTTGCTATCAGCGGTTTTATAGCGCGGATAGCCAAGAGCTTGACGACGGATATGAAATAGCACGACGTTTTGAAAGCGATCGTGGGCGCATTATCAATTCAGCCGCGATTCGCAGGCTACAGCAGAAAACACAGGTATTTCCTCTGGAACGAAACGCCGCCGTGCGGAGCCGCCTGACACATTCGATGGAAGTGCAGCAGGTTGGGAGGCATATTGCCAAAGAAGTGATTCATCATCTGAAAAAAACAGACCGCATAAACGAACTCGGTTTAGCGCTGTATCTTGATTCTTTTGAGAGCATCGTTGAAATGGCGTGCCTGATGCATGATATCGGTAATCCACCGTTTGGCCATTTTGGAGAATCAGCTATTAACGATTGGTTTAGCCGGCGTTTAGGTGTTATCGCGGAAGGCCAAGGTTTTTCAGATGATGAATTACAGTGCCAAGTTGCCGTGTTGCGTCGTAACGCGGTTGATACTGACCTGAATATTTTACGTGGCAAAGTTAGAATTGATTTATGCAATTTTGAAGGTAATGCACAGGCAATACGACTTATTCATACCTTATTGAGACTAAATTTAACCTACGCGCAAATTGCCTGTGTTTTTAAATATACTCGCCCAGCCTATTGGACTGGTGAGAAACCAAAGCAATATAGTTACTTGATGAAAAAGCCTGGTTATTATTGGGCAGAAGAAAGCTTCATCCATACCTTACAACGAAAAGTAAATATTCAGGAATATCACCGTTTTCCGCTGACTTATATAATGGAAGCGGCGGATGATATTTCCTATTGCGTTGCGGATTTAGAAGATGCGGTAGAAAAGAACATTTTTACCGTAGACCAACTGTATGACTATCTCAAGACCGAATGGAATAAAAATGGAGAAGGCGAACTCTTCGCCACGATTGTGGATGACGCATATTACCGGATGCAAAAAGTGGGGCGCTCAGAAGCGTTCTTCATGTATTTGAGAGTGAATGTCATTAAAGTACTGGTGCCGCATGCCGCTGACCGGTTCTGTCATCATCTCGAGTCAATCGTTGAAGGCGCTTTTAATGAGCCGCTGATTGACGATGAAGGGCAAGAAAACCGCCTGCTTGACGTGTTTAAAAATGTTGCGCGTAGCTATGTGTTTAATCATCACGAAGTTGAACAGCTTGAGCTGCAGGGATATCGCGTTATCACTGGGCTATTAGATATTTACAGTGACCTGCTTGATATGCCAATGGACGACTTTGCGAAACTCGTTGAAGATAATAAACATAAAAAATTTCCTATCGAAACTCGCCTATTTCATAAGCTTTCAGGGAAGCACCTTGCCGCTTATCGTGAGGCCGTTAAACAGATTAAACATCTGTCTAACGAGCAACGCGAAGTTCGCGAGTATTATTATCGGGCCCGTTTAATCCAAGATTATATCAGCGGCATGACCGATCTTTATGCCTATGATGAGTACCGCCGCTTAATGGCCGCGGAATAATAAAGATGATGAATAAAGTCGAGTTTTGTAAAGACGCGCCATAATTTTTTACGCTTCCTTGACTCATGCAAAGGGAACTTCATTGTTTTATCCGACTCTTAATATGCACAAATATCACGGCTTATTTGCCAGTGATTAGATTAAGTAAACAGATTAGTTGGGACACGTTGAAAATGCTCAAATCAGACCTACGTTATAGATAAGAGCATCATGAATGACGTTATGTGTTCCTCACATTATTTATCGTTGATAATACAAGAGAAAAAAGTTCTATGAAAAAATCCACTTTAGTATTGAGTGCAGTAGCATTGAGTTTGGGAATGGCGTTAAGCCCGATGTCAGCCAGCGCGGCTGAAACGGCATCGGCTGCGACTAGCCAGCAGCTACCTAGTCTGGCACCCATGCTGGAGAAGGTGATGCCATCCGTGGTGAGCATCAATGTGGAAGGTAGCGCGACGGTGAATAACAACGCGCGTATGCCACAGCAGTTCCAGCAATTCTTTGGCGATAATTCTCCTTTCTGTCAGGAAGGATCGCCATTTAGCGGTTCACCGATGTGTCAGGGCGGCGGCGCCAACGGCCCATCGAAAGAAAAATTCAAAGCCTTGGGTTCGGGCGTCATTATTGATGCAGCCAAAGGTTACGTTGCGACGAATAACCACGTTGTAGAAAACGCAGACTCCATCCAAGTTCAATTGAGCGATGGACGCAAATATGATGCGAAAGTGATCGGCACCGATCCACGTACAGATATTGCGTTGATCCAGTTGAAAGACGCGAAAAACCTGACGGCGATTAAAATGGCCGACTCTGATGCACTGCGCGTGGGTGATTACACCGTGGCCATTGGTAACCCCTATGGTTTAGGTGAAACTGTCACTTCAGGTATCGTTTCTGCGTTAGGACGCAGTGGCCTGAATGTCGAAAACTACGAGAACTTTATCCAGACGGATGCGGCGATTAACCGTGGTAACTCCGGCGGCGCGCTGGTAAATCTAAACGGTGAACTGATCGGGATTAACACCGCGATTCTGGCACCGGACGGTGGCAACATCGGTATTGGTTTCGCCATTCCAAGCAACATGGTGAAAAATCTCACCGGTCAGATGGTCGAGTTTGGTCAAGTGAAACGTGGCGAACTGGGGATTATGGGCACCGAGCTGAACTCTGAATTGGCTAAGGCCATGAAAGTAGATGCACAGCGTGGCGCATTCATTAGCCAAGTGTTGCCGAAGTCTTCTGCGGCGAAAGCAGGTATTAAAGCCGGTGACGTGGTGGTTTCTCTGAACGGTAAAGCGATTTCCAGCTTCGCTTCGTTCCGTGCTGAAATCGGGACTATGCCAGTAGGCAGCAAGCTGAAACTGGGCTTGATCCGTGACGGTAAACCAATCACGGTTGACGTAACCTTAGAGCAGAGCCAACAAAGCCAAGTGGCATCAAGCAATGTTTTTGCCGGTATTGAAGGTGCTGAGTTGAGTAACGTGACCACCGGTAACGTCAAAGGCGTTAAGGTTGATAACGTGCAGAAGGGGTCAACGGCGGCACGTGTTGGTTTGCAGAAAGGTGACATCATTCTGGGCGTGAACCAGCAGCCAGTCGCTAACTTGGGTGAACTGCGTAAAATTATGGATTCCAAGCCACCGGTTCTGGCATTGAACATCCAACGTGGTGATAACTCACTGTATTTGCTGATGCAGTAATCTTCTATAAGCCATTTTACGATGGCCGATATGCAACGTTAACGCCCTGCGAGTTCATGCTCTCGGGGCGTTTTTTATGAACGGAATTTGCGAGGAGCATTGCTTATTTAAATGCAATTAGACTGCAACGGATGTTGGGTGTTTTCTTGTCCTAGCTGGCGAGCTATCTTGCAGGGAGCACAAAAGCGAGCTGGCTATTGTTTATTATCTAGTCATAATGACAACACAAATGACACCACGGATTTTAAATGAGAGCCGTAAATAATGAGTACTATCCATTTTCGCATTGAAGAAGAAACTAAACGTCTTGCTATGCAGGCTGCGGAGCGCAAAAAGATGACTTTAACTGAGCTAGTGAGGGAACGAGTTGAAGAGTTGGCAGAGGAGGAACGACAGTTCCAACTCGCGCATGCGGATGCTGCGCTTGAAGTGCTCATCGAGCAGGCATTTAGTGATTATGACGGTGGGAAAATGGAGTTTATTTCTGATGAACAAATGAACTCAGAAATGGATCGGCTGAAAGCCTTGGTACGGCAGGGTAAGCTGTGAGTTTCGTGACGTGGGGAAACCAAGCTGTCGCTGACAGAGTCTCGATTTTCCGATTTTTAGCTCGAAGAGCTGGTGCTAGCGTCGCGATTACCACGGATGATCGTTTTGTCGCGTTGTCAGCACTCCTTGCTGAACATCCTAAGTCGGGTCATTCAATTAACGGCAATACTAACCGGCGGAAGCTAGTTGTTCCCCGTTTCCCTTTTGTTATGGTTTATGCTTTGGAACTTGATGCGGTACGTATATTGCGCGTCATCCATACCGCAAGGAAGGTAGCGGCCAGCTATAGCCAAACAAAAGTTATTAATACAAATAAAAAGGCCCAAACTGAAGTCTGAGCCTTGTCTTTAGCAATACTTTACTAACTAGTGCGCGCCACCACCGCCACCGGCGGTTGAGAATGGTGGGCGAGCAAACCAAATTAGCACTAGCAGGGCGAGGAATACGCCTGCAGAAATCCAGAATATCTCGTTGGCCGAAATAATCAGACCTTGCGCGGTAATTTCATTTGCCAAGTAGGCTGACGCTTGCTTGCTGCTCATGCCCAGCTTTTCCAATTCACTGTATGTCTGCTGCGCTATTGGATTATAGGGGTTCACCGATTCCGTCAGCTGTGAATGGTGCAGCGCTTCGCGGCGCGTCCATAGCGTCGTGGTTATCGATGTTCCGATAGAACCTGCCAGCGTACGACAGAAGTTACTCAGGCTCGAGGCCGCCGCCAAACGTTCTGGTGGAAGACCAGAAAGGCTGATGGTGGTCAGTGGCATAAAGAAGCACGCCACGGCGAAGCCCTGAATAAACTGCGGCCACGCGGATGCGCCAAAGTCCATGCCGGGTTCGAAGGTATAAGCACGCCAGTAGAAGCACACTGCATACATAATGAAGCTGAACGTCACTAGGCGACGCATATCTAGTTTCGGCGCAAACTTACCAATGATTGGCGAAAGCAGTACCGGAATCAAACCGACGGGTGCAGATGCCAAACCGGCCCACGTTGCGGTATACCCATAGACCTCTTGCAGTAGCTGAGGCAGCAAAACGATGGCGCCAAAGTAGAGCATATAGGCCAAGCTGATACACAGCACGCCGATGGTAAAGTTTCGCATCTTAAAGAGCGACAGATCGACGACCGGATGGTCATCGGTAAGCTCCCAGACCAGCAAGAAGCACAGCGCTACCACGGCGACAACCGTCAGCACGATGATCTCGGTGGAGTTGAACCAATCGAGCTCTTTACCTTTATCCAGCATGACCTGCAAACAGCCCACGCCAAGCGCCAGAAGTACTAGACCCACCGTATCGATAGGTTTGATCTCGGTTTTGGTTTCACGTCCTTTCAACGTAGACATTGCGACCAGCGCAACGGCAATCCCTAGAGGGACGTTGATAAAGAAGATCCAGCCCCAGTGATAGTTATCACTGATATAACCACCCAAAATCGGTCCACATATCGGCGCGACGATCACGGTCATGGACCACATCGCCAACGCCATACTTCGCTTCGCTGGCGGGTAGTTACTGAGCAAGAGACTTTGTGACAGCGGGATCAGCGGGCCTGCGACAATCCCCTGCAAAACGCGGAAGAAGATCAGCATTTCCAGACTAGAGGAGATCCCACATAGCCAAGACGCGGCGGCAAACAGGATCGTCGACCACAGGAATAGGCGAACTTCCCCGAAGCGTTTTGCTAGCCAGCCAGTGATCGGAATCGAGATGGCGTTTGCCACCCCGAATGATGTGATCACCCAGGTTCCCTGCGAGTTAGATGCACCTAGGTTCCCGGAGATCGTCGGGATCGCCACGTTGGCAATCGTCGAGTCCAGAACCTGCATAAAGGTGGCCATTGCTAGCGCCACCGTCATCCATGCAAGCCGTGCGCCCTCAAGCGGTTTTTGTTGCACGTTAACCTCTGCCGTTTTTAGCTTGCGTTAGCCTGAATGATCTCGGCAATCACTTGATTCACCGGATCCAGATTCAACGTCAGGACATTACTTTCGTATGCAGGCGTTTTACGTACGGTATTTGCCAACACTAAACCGTCGGCATTTGCGGTATCAACCGTCACCAGCGTAGACAAACCGATACGTAGCGGATGCTCTGCAATCTGTTTCGCATCAAGCTCAATACGTACAGGCAAGCGCTGAACCACTTTGATCCAGTTGCCGGTGGCATTCTGGGCAGGTAACAGAGAGAACGCGCTGCCAGTCCCCATATCCAAGCCGACGACTTTACCTTTATAAACTACGTCGTCACCGTACATGTCACTCACGACGGTTGCTGGTTGGCCAATACGCATACCGGCTAACTGGGTTTCTTTAAAGTTGGCATCAATCCACAGTTGGTTATCCGGCACCACTGCCATCAGTGGGGTGCTCGGCGTGATTTGAGCGCCCACTTGAACACTGCGGCGTGATACATAGCCGGTAATCGGGCTGCGAATCTGAGTACGTTCCAGTGCCAGCCATGCATCACGAACCTGTGCTGCTGCCTGTTGAATGGCCGGCTGTTTTTCTAGCGGCGTATTCAGAATCAACGCCTGATTAGCGTTGTATTGCTGAACGGCAACGTCTAATGCGGCTTTCGCACTTTCAACGGCGTCTTGCGCGTGTTGCAGTTCTTCACGGCCAATGGCGTTAACGCTGCCTAAAACCTGACGGCGTTTATAGTCATCGGTCGCTTTATTCAGCTCGGTTTTACGCAGCTGAATGTTAGCTTGATACTGCTTGCTATTAATAATCAGCTGGTGGGTTTGACGAACGCTGTTTGCCAGCGCGGTTTTGGCTTTTTCATACGCCTGTTCAGCATCGGTACGATCGAGCGTAACCAGAATATCACCGGCTTTCACCAGATCGGTTCCGTCGAAATAAACCTTGGTTACGCTGCCGGAAACCTGAGCATTAATCTGCACCTGGTTACCGGTGACATACGCATCGTCAGTTTCCTGATGATGACGCAGAACGAGAAACCAATAAGCCAAATAGGCAATGCCAATAACAACAAAAATGACGGTCAAAATCGTGAGCCACGTTTTGCGCTGTCTCTTTTTGTTCGAAGGTTGCTGCTGAGTGGTTTGAGCTGCCACGCTTTCGCTCATGTGTATCTCCGCCTTACTAAAATATTATGCTTTTGAATTCACGGCTGGGGCTTGGTAGCCGCCGCCAAGTGAACGAATAAGTCCAATTTTTGCCTGCAACAGATTATTTTTGGCATTCAATTCTGCCTGTTGCTGTTGTAACAGTTGAGTTTCGCTGTTGAGCATAGGAAGACGTCCTGTCAGCCCGCTTTGGTACTGAGCCTGCGCAACACGGTAAACCTGTCCCGTAGACTGCGAAGCGTCCTGTGCCTGCTGATACATTTGGTTTGCGCTTTGTTGCTGTGTAATCGCATCAGCCGCATCTTGAACTGCACTAAGGATAGTCTGGTTATAAGATTCTACCGCCTGATCGTATAGCGCTGATTCTTC
>Ga0308165_1004160_pt1 | contig 14602 bp, 15 predicted proteins | sample PhyWR2_FD_201032 | JGI IMG/M metagenome (GOLD analysis project Ga0308165, IMG submission 201032) | Phyllosphere microbial communities from UC Gill Tract Community Farm, Albany, California, United States - DLSLW.R2 | ecosystem: Host-associated > Plants > Phyllosphere > Unclassified | place: USA...
TCGCACGCGCGCTGATCGACTCCGAACTCGACCTCGACTCCTACGAACACAAGGGCTACTTCATCCGCGCCAGCGGCAGCGAACAACGCGACGGCACCTGGGTCGGCGCCTATCAATTGCATCGCAATGACAACCCGGTGCCATTCCGCCGCGCCAACGTCACTCCGTTCCGCGGCAACACGCGCAAGGAAGCGGAAGACAATGCAGTGGCGATGGCGCGCGAGGCAATTGACGAGGATGTGGCGGCGGGGAAGTTGTAGGCAGCCGCAGAATCAGAAGCCCGCGCAAGAGAAGTGATTTGCAAAACATCCCGCCTGCTGGCGGGATGTCTGTTTTTGGGGCGTATCCGTGTGGTTCGGGTTGGCGCAGCTTACTTTGTGCCGGCTTTCCCTGTATCAGGATTGGTGTTCCCTTTCGTTGACCAGTTATTTGTTGTCGTGTGATCTTTGGTCGAGCGGTTGTGGCTATCGACGTGAGTGCCGCCATGGGTTGTATAGCTGCTCACATGTTGCCGCGAAGAGCTTGATCCCGTTCCGGTAGCGGCTTTGTACGAATGGCCTCCACCGCTGCTTTTTGCGATGCCGGATGAACTTGTAATTGCTAACGCGACAATTGCCAATGCCTTGCAGACTTTATTCATGTCATCTCCCTTGGTTGGACTGCATTTCGTTTTGTTATTTTTTCAGTTGGATGTCGGCGTTTGCGGCTTGACTGCGTTCAATCCAACACTGCATTGTGGAGAGTTGCACGCTACGCGTCTTCATTCAAACGAATGAGAAAGGGATTAGGGGCGAGCGTTTGTTTTGCTGTCGGCAAAAGAAAAAGGACCTGAATCTTTCGATTCAAATCCTTTGTATTCTTTGGTGGGGCGTGAGTGACTCGAACACTCGACCTACGGATTAAGAGCCAAACCAAGCAAGGCTTAAGATTACTAGCAATCACTTGAATTTACAAGGGATTTGATTATTAGGCATCACCACATTTCACTGTTGTTTATAGCTTGGTTCCGGCAGATTTCCGGCAGCAATTTGGTTCGCGATGGGTTCAACGTGCTTATCAATTATGCGATCCGCTTCAAAAATAAACTGATTGGCCAGGCGCCTCGCTTTGGCTTCAGAAACTAGTCTTTCCAGATGATGAATTAGTGGTCCTTGGCTCGGAATTCCTTGTTCATCTCTCGACCAAGGGGATGGCAAGATCCCTCTGTCCCAAAAAATTCCGTACTGCCAAGCATAAAGTGAAAACAAGCTTATTCCATCACGGTTAGGCGTGTATTTGAGTCGCCTGTAGGTCGGCCAGTCATCTTCGTAGCCTAATTGGATGTCGGACGGAACAGCGTGTCGTAGATTAGCTCCAGGCTTTGGAATACCTACTACAACCTCATCGGAGAAAGAATCGGGTTGATAGCGCGAATAGTCTTCAATGACAACGGTTTGGGGCGGACGCATCAAAAGCTCTGCAACAGAGTTTTCTAACCGCTGAATACTCCCGGCTTGTGGTGCCCGCGATTTCTGCGAAGGGGAGGGGAATTTTGCATATCTAAGACAATCACCGGGCCCTAATTGTAATTTCTCATCTAGTTTTTCATACGATAGGCCTGATAGATCGTGAGCCTCTTCTATCAGCATCGAGGAAAACCGACGTAATGCAATGCTTAGTCGGCGCCCCTTGTTTGGTCCGTGATTTGACATTTCGAAATTCAAAAACTGGCCTTTGCAACAGCCGATTACTGATCTTATCTTAGTGACTCCATATCACGCAAGACGCTCGATTCACACTTAGTGATCGATAACCTAATAAGGAGATTTCAGATGAGAGACTTTCGCGAGGCTTTTGCCAAAATGGCAGATGAAGCCGTTGTGACTAGAGCTGAATTGGCTGAACTTCTGGCCACAACACAGGGCGCGCTTAGCCAAATGAGATACAGGGGAGAACTTCCAGAGGTCGCATTTCCAGGGAAAAGGCGAACATGCTGGTTTGCTGGAGATGTACGTCAATGGCTTGGCCAACAGATTTCTCGAGACGTCCGGTCTTCTCATGTTGCTTTATCCGGGGTGAGTGCCGCGCAAGGCCCCAGCCGGGGACGCCCGCGTAAATCCACAGTGTTGCCCTATACGTCTGTCAGAGAAGGTGATGTTTAAGCATGGGGCGCTCACGTATGGTGTCCGACTCTTTTTGGACGGATCCGGACTTGGCCGACCTGACGACGGAACAAAGAACCGCTCTCCTTCTATATTTGACATGCCAAGAGAGCAATGTCATCGGTGTCTATCGCGTTATATGGCGGGCAGTTGCTGCGGGGCCGGGATGGACACACGATCAAATATTGAATGTCTCCCGAGATTTACAAGAAAAACACTGCATTGAAATTGATGAGTCTACCGGTTGGGTCTGGGTGAAGGACTGGTGGAAACACAATTCCATCCGCGGAGCCTTCACAGGAAATGTTGCAAAAAAAGCGCGTGCCGAAGTAGCTCAGGTTCCCCTCGATTGGGGCAAAGCTGTGCTTTGCTGGATTGCGTCAAATGATCCAGAGGGCCTTCCTGATGGGCTTGAAAGCCTCTTCGACGACAAAGAGATTGAAAAAAATGATACGAAAGTCTCTTCCGAGGGGCTCCCAAGCCCCTCGGAAGGGGCTTGGGAGGGACTTGATAGTTCCTTCAAAGGGGCAGACGGTAACCCTAACCCTACTCCTATTCCTAACCCCACCACCAACCTCGGTGGTGGTGGCGCTGCAGAAATCAATGATTTGATAGACGCCGCAGTATGGAAGGCGTACAAGGTCGGGTCTATCAATAGTGAGGAAGGCTTTCGTAACTCGGTTCGGAAACGAATCACCAACGGCGGCGCCAATCCAGAAGATTTACGATCACTTAATGCATGGCGGGCACACCAAAGTGAAATCGCGGCACAACGCATTCGAGCCGAGCAACAAGCGCGGGAGCAACAAATTCAAGACGCGAAGCGCGCACAAGAAGCAGCCTACTCCGCTGAGCTCCGAGAGCAATTCGAATCGCTTCCATCTGCAGCTAAAGAGGAAGTACTCGATGAATTTTCAAAACACTTGGCACAGAACACTCCGTTCTACAGTTTTTACAAAAAAGAAGCTCTTAAGTCGAAGATTGTTCGGACCGAATTTTTGAAATTCCTTTCAACACAAGAGGCAAAAGCCTCAACAGGGGCTTAGAAAATGAATTGGAATAAAGAGGAACGCCTTGCGTGGATGCAAAAGCTGACAAAAAAAACTCCTGACCAAAAATCAATTGTTGAATTGTCTGCAAAGTCACGCCTGTCACCTTCCGAAAACAAGCTACTAACAACGCTTTGGTCTGCTGACAAACTGAAGTTTAAAGCGCGTGAAGCAGAACGCAAGACTTCCGCAATTTTTCGCGAAATTGAGCGAGATGAAAGAAAGCGCCAAAACCACGCCAAGATCTGTATCGGCGTCGCGGCTCTTCAGTTGGCCGCAGAGAATTCGAACATGACTTCGGCGCTTTTAAAGAAGGCGCAAAGAATTGATAACGTTGATATGGACGCTGTTCTGGAAGTATTGCGGATCTATCACGCCGTCTTTCCTAACAGTGCGCAAAACCAATGATTGCGTATCTCAAGACGACGACGGCGGCACGGATTCATGACAATGCGCGCTTAGTAGTTTCTCCACTACGTGGAGAAACGCGCGGCCCTGCAGGCGGCACGTCCGCGTAGCGGACGTAAAAGACAAAGCGTCTGCCATATGGAAGTCGGCCACTATCATTTTAGAGTATCAGTTGGCGACCGGCGCGACGGCGGTCGGATAGATGCCAGCTTGAAATATCAATATAACTCACGTTCTGGGCGCTATTCCGAGCTGAATGCAAAGCGGAATTCAGTGCATGGAACAGGTGAGCAACTGACATATACCAGCAATGGAAATTTGCCGTCTTGGGCCAAGGATGATCCTGATACTTTTTGGCGTGCATCCCAAGAGTTCGAACGCAAAAATGGAACACAATTCCGCGAGTTTGAAGGTTCGCTACCTCGAGGTCTCACTCCGACGCAGCAAATTGAAATCGTTGAGAAATTTGTTAAGGAGCATCTCTCCCTTCATGTGCACAGCCTTGCAATTCATTCGAAGAAACAGAGTGATGGATTGGTAGCTCAACATGTACACATACAAATTTCAGAACGCGTCCTGGATGGAATTGAGCGCGACCCAATGCATTTTTTTAAACGCTACAACGGAAAAAATCCCGAGATCGGTGGCTGTAAAAAAGACTCTATGGGAACGCCTGAGCGACTTATGAACTTTCGAGCATCATGGGCTCAGCATTGTAACGAAGCGTTGGCATCTGCCGGCCGGCAAGAGCGTGTTGACCATCGCTCATATCGCGAGCGTGGCATCGATCTGGCGCCTGAAAAAAAGCTCTCAGGAAAAACTAGTCGAAAGCTCACCACTACACAACGGCAAGACATATTTGCAGCACGAACTGCCCGCCGCGAATTTTTATCTACGCACTATCAAATCCAGAGCCTGATTGAGAGAGAAATAATGTGGAATACATTAAATACCTTAAAAAACATTAAAACCTCACCTGAACAGCTCCATATAGACGCTGACGGTACATCAAATAATGTTTTTTACATTAAAGACCGCTTGAAAGAAGCCCGAGAAATTCAAAGCGAGGTTGCACAGCTCATGAAGCGCCCGGTATCAGAAGATGCCAAGAAGCTAGGTGCACGCCTCATTAAATTTGCGAAGGAATCGGAAGAGCAGAACTTCAGACGTAGGAAAAAATACCCTGCGGATACGTCGATTTCGTTCGAGATGCTTAGAGAAGTCATCGAGGGCATTCGGAACGCCCTCAATCTCATATTGAAGATTTTTGGCCTTCAACAAATTCCGCCATTATTTCCTGCTGACGGTCCATCGGTAACGAGCAACAACGTGCGAGATGCTGCGATTTCCTCTCCTGTGTCAAATTCAAAGCAAAAAATCGATGATGCGCTTAAGGAACACTCATTATTAAAGAAGCAGTTTTCATCGGTGGAGGTCCACAAAAAAATAACTCCGCATCAGGCGCGTGAAGCGATAGTTGAAAAACTAGCTGGTGCTGATCCGGAATACAAAAAACTGCTTGGACAGGAAAAAGCGCTTATTAGCCAGCTATCAAAGATTCACCAGGCATCAGTTGAGCACGAAGCTGCCTTACGAACGTCCCATTTTCTGAATAGATTCAAAAACGAAGAGAAGCTAAAACTCGTTAGGGCATCCGAAGCCGTGGCCGAACGAAAACTCGATGGCGTACAAGGAAAAATTGAAGAAATTCTTGAAAGTGTTCGACGGTCACGCAGTGACTTGGTAAAAGAAGAAACAGATAAGCTACTGAAAAACCAGGAAGATCCTCAGCGATACCGGGACGCATTGAACAGGCGATTGCTCGATATTGAACAATATATAGAGCAATTAAATGAAGAACTTAATCGGGAACGTGATTTGAGCCAGGCGAGTACGAATACCCAGATCACTGACGAACGCCCTATTCAAAGTGGGCCTTGCCGTAGTTAACTATTCACGGAGGTTGCCATTTTCAATGAAGAAGACCAATTCCTATCCGCAGAGAACAGAACTCAGCTTGAGAAATTTCGATTGATAAATCCGAGCATGGCGAAAGAAATCGATTTAGAAATTAAAAGAGTGAAAACAATGTTATCTGAAGAAAATGCCTACCAGCTGCAACTAGAAATAGTGACCCTGTTTTATCGGCTGGTGTTTGACATGCCCTTGGGTGAAGCAGATCTCGTTGCACGATCGCTTATTCCAATGCCACGAAAGCGGAAAATCAAACCTTAAAGGAAGTATCTTGACCGTTATCGCGTTACGCCAAACCACTATTGAGACACCTATTCCAATCGTTGAAGAGGTGCTCACGTCCGATTTATTTTCTCGATTAAGAATGCAAGAATATCCAATTCTTTTTTTGAACGGAAAAAGAGATAGTTCCTGGTCTGGCTTCTGCCGCCATCCTGAACACACTGAATCTGATGAGATTGTCATCGACTGGAATCTGATACGCCTCTACAGTGACAAAGATATTGTGCAAAAAAGAAGATTTCTAGCGCTATATCTGCACGAGTGTGCGCATCGCCTGACACCTGGCCGTGCACATGACGCGGCGTTTTCGGCCGTCTGCCTGGTCTTATATTTACGTGCCGGAGAGATCCACGATCAACCACTTTTTCATTGGTTAAAACTGTACGACCTTCAAGACGACATTGCCGCCTTTCCGGTTGCATTTGTATGGGCGTGGCGCCAAGCAGAAGAACTCTCCACTACCGATTTTGATGCCGATGAATGCGCAAAAATAATTTGCTCTCGCTACGAAAAATGGCAGGTTTGGCTTGATGAGACGCCGGCAAGGAATGAAGAAAAGCAACGACAGCAGACTGCAAAATCCGTTTCTCTTCGTCAGAAAATAGTTTTCTGGAAAATTGCCTTCTTTTGTCTCTTAGCTTTTTGTTTTGCTTATATGGGCGCTTCTTCTGCGCATGCTCAGACCGAAGATGTAAACGCGGCATTGGAGACCCAAAAAGCAACGACGTTTGTCTGGGCTTGTGATTGCATTGGCGGGAAGCCTGTTTGGTCAATGAAGAGTCTGACGCAAATTGAAAGCGAATCGAAGTCTACTCAAGCTAGGGTCAGACAATTGATGTCAGCGACTCCCCGGGTAGTGTCGATTCCGGGAGTGGGAACTTATAAACCTCCCGTGTTGGACTACGCCACCGCTTTAGCCGTCGCCTCAATATGTAAATAAGAAAGCTTACTCCTACATGCTCTGAAGCAGAGTAGGTGAATGTAGGAGTCTAGAGGAGACGTCGCCAACATCTGTGAATGTAAAGAACAATCTGTCTAACTTCAATTTCGAGCTATTTTTTGATTGTTACGCTATTTCGCAACTTCCTCAGCGTCGACGGCACTGTCTTCTTTAGATCTGTTTCTTTCGCCCCTTTTATCGCGTTTAAAATCGGCTACTTTTTGTCGTGCGATGTCAGAAAACTTACCTACGAGTTCCGGAGCAATTTTTATGGCTTCCTTAAACGTATCGGAAGCTAGTAATTCGTGCCAGGGACTGCCGTGCGTTTCAGCCTCAACAAACCTAAGAGGTTGCTCATCCAAGCGGGCAAGCGCGGAAGCAAATAACTTACTCTGAAATTCTGGATCAAGTTCAATCGCCTCTTTTCGATAGCCTTCATAAGCTTTTGAAATGGATGCTTTATATGCATAGTCTTCTGCTAGACGGAAACGCTGTCCAATTTGCTTCGTCGCTAGCCATGCAAGCCAAACGGGAGCGCCGACCGAGAATACCGATATTATGAATCGGGTCCAAACAATCGCCGGCGGGGTATCGGCCTGAATTGCATCGGCAAGTTTGTTTAACTGCCCACCTCCGTACCAAGCTCCAAAGCCAAGAGCTCCGATCAAGCCCACAATCCACCACAAGACTGACGTTCTAAGCGTACGAGACTGTTCATCGAAGGCTCCTGCTAGTCCAAAACTAGTCGAGATTCTCATGGCACTTTCGCAATGAGCGATAGCTTTATCGGCAGCCTCTAATTGAGAGGTAATTTGTTTCTTATATCCGCCAATTTCCAGAGTCAAGTCGCCTGCGAGTTTGTGGGCTCCCGTCATATCAGAAAGCAACTGTTTAAGGGATTTTTGGCCTTGCTGTAAGTCTTCAAGGTCATGAGGGAATTTCTCAGCAACTTCGTGAGTTTGAACAATCTTGCTCATCATGGCTGTGAGCGCCTCGATGTTGGGATCTAGTGTCTTAAGTTGCCCTTCTACCGCTCGCACTCTATTTTTAAGTTCTCTAGCCTGTTTTAATGTGTCTGCCAATTCATTTGCATCGGCCTGCAGTATCTCCCGAAGCCATTCTTTTAAGCTATCCAAGGTCAACATATAGGCTGGAATCGTCACCGGAGCGTGAGCGTTCCACAAATTGGGAACGATCTCGGCCCGCATTTTTTTTGCGCGCTCTATGAAAGATTCAACCGCGGCTGCGTGAGATTCCTCAGAGAATGCCTCGCCGCCCAAAGATTTAATTTGATTAGCAAGAGTGTTAGGAATTTGGGCCAGATCGTGCCTGTCAAGCCGAGGAAATGTCCAGTTTCCGTTTATAACGTCCGCAGAGCGCTCCTCAGACGTCGATTTTAGAACTGCGGAGGCTAATTCACGCAGTTCGGATTCAAGCGATGCTAATAGGGGATGTAACATTCTCGACCTTTCTATTTACTTTTATTAGTCTGCAAAGGATTCAATATTAGCGTACTCCAGGATCGTCGACATATTATGGCCGCCGGGGAAAGCTATCTTTGACCCGTGATTCTAAGTTATTCAACTGAGGTTATTTGGTGGCGCCCCAGTGCTTGATATATATTCGCGCGGCCTTCGCAACTCAATATCGCAAGCGTCTTAATCGTTACTTCTCTGAGGGACAGAAACGGACAACCTATGTGCCGGGAAATGTCTGGATCCCCGATTAAAAGATTCACTAAGATTGCTGAGCTCCACGAGGTTAGGAGCGGGGTGTCCATAAGGACCGCTTTTCGTTTTCTGCAGCTACTGTTATCGTGAATCATATTGGCCAAGAAAAGATAAGAAAATGCACACTTTAACGTTTCGTACTCCTTATAAGTCAATAACAGCCCTCCCATCGATTGAGCTTCCCCAGTTAGTTATATTGACGGGGAAAAACGGTTCCGGGAAAAGCCATCTTTTAAATGGACTGCTTACCGGTAACATCGTGTCATCGTTAGTTGCTCCTCATGAAAGTCCCGGGATAAGACTATTCGATTGGAATTCAATTATTCCCGCTGACACCGGAGTTCATGATCCAGTTGGTGATCAAGGGATGCTGTCATCATGGTTCAGCACCATGAAAAATATGAGAGATCAACGCTTTGACGGGATTCGCTCATTTGCGATTTCGTCGGGAATCCCCGCGCGCCTCTGCACTAATTACAAGAGCCTATGCACTCTCTCACCGGCAATTCTTACATCAGCTGGATTCATTGGCGACCCTGCGATTCCATTAGGACAGCTAGAGCAACAACTAAAATCGCTGGCATCCGATATCCACAATACAGTTCAAGGACAAATACCATTTCCGGAACTGAAATCAACATTCAGTACGCAACATCATAACAATCCCTATCAGGTCCTATATTCATCCCAGTCGGAGATTTTTCAAAGGAATGCGTTCAGTTGGGGGCAAGTCGATCCATTCCAAAACGCATTTGGGAAATTGTTTACTACTTATAGAGCTCTTCTTCATCAAAATTCCATTTCGCGGGACTACCCCAATCCTGATAGCGAGGTGGACAAATTTCTTCATCAAACGGCGTTTATCGAAGCCTATGGCGAACCGCCTTGGGAGTTTGTAAATCGAATCCTAGCCACCAGTGATCTAGACTTCCGTGTAGAGCCACCTGCCTTGCATGATAGGGGGATATATGAACCAAAACTGCATAAGGTATCAACTGGTTCGGAACTAAAATTTCAAGATCTCTCTTCTGGAGAGAAAGTCTTAATGTCTTTCGGCTTATGCCTATACAACGCTCAAGAGAGCAGACTGCAGAAAATATTTCCTCGGCTCCTATTGCTGGACGAAATAGATGCGCCGTTGCATCCTTCCATGGCAGCTTCTCTCCTCGCTACCATATCAAAAGTTCTGGTAGAGGAAAAAGGTATATACGTCATCATGACTACGCATAGTCCGACTACGGTGGCAGTCGCGGAGGAAAAAAATATATATGTTATGGAGGCGGATGGCCCCTTACTGCGGCCAACGTCCAAAGATGTCGCACTCTCGATCTTAACAACAGGGCTTCCCACGTTGTCCGTATCGTTTGATGGTCGAAGGCAGGTCTTCGTTGAAAGCTCTAGTGATGCACGCCTTTATGAGGCGCTTTACCTCAGATACAAAGCACAAATTCCTTCCTCTAGATCCTTGATATTTGTTGAGGTAGGTCATAAAGGTACAAGTGCTCCTGAACAGAATGCAGGCTATGAGCAAGTTGAGCGAATAGTCACGTCCTTGACGAACTCAGGAAACCGTAGTGTGTATGGATTGGTTGACTGGGATGGTCACAGAACGACTTCTGATCGGCTAATGGTCCTATCTCATGGAGTCCGTGACGGTATCGAATCCCTGCTTTTAGACCCGGTACTTGTGCTTCTGATCCTCGTTAAGAACTACAGAGCATTTGCCCGACACCAAGGCTACATAGAGGAAAAAGACAGTTACCTGTCAATAAAAGAATGGACCGTAGATCGCTGGCAGGACGCGGTAGATAAAATTCAAGAGCACACAATAGGCCCATTGGACATAGATAAGAAAATTGAAATCCAATATCTAAATGGAATGAAGCTTCGAATTGGACGCGAATACATTCACCTAGACGATCACATGCTCGTAGAAAAGCTTAAAAAAAATATTCCTCCAATTAATGGCATTGAAAAACAAAACTTGGGGCTCTTAGGCCATGTCGTTCATGAGATCCTGGACGACCACCCCCAGCTTCTACCACTCGATCTTCTGGAAACATTTAAATCCTTGTTGGCTTGACGCTTAGGCACTCATGAATACGTATCAGAGACGATTTTCTCCCTTTGCCACAGCTTTTACTACGCCCTTCTTATTGAAGCGGATGGTGAGACTACTTTCTGCTATGGAATTTCCCATCATGTTGAAAAATGGAATAGTGGCTAAAGGAGAGGTCTGAACACGCTGATAAGTCCAGACTTGCTCACCACTCTCTGCGAGCTCAACCGAGCTTGGCTGGCCTAGTAATGCCTCTACATCTTTGTTTGTCGTCCTGCCAATTTGAATCTTTGAAGTTTTACTTTCATCTGTAATTGAACTGGCCCCTGTAACGCAACCTGTTAGCGAAACCAGTACGGCAGCGAAACTAAGCAATGCCAAGATTCTTTTCATTTCTATTTTCCTCGTAGTCACATTTGAAACGAAATGCTGGTCGGCATGGGGTATCCGGTCAATACGGCCGACCGACACCCCAATACCTAGATGGTATTTCTACAGAGCGCCGATCAAGGGGCTTTCGCGGCATAAACGCGAATACGGCGATCGCATTTATTCCACGGTCCCCTTGACGGGACAATGATGGAGGTTTTATTAATTTCTTATGGCTCTAAGAAGGCGAGCGGCAGTTTCCCTATCAAGTCCTACCTGCCCGTTCACTAAAATTAGATTTCGACATCCGGGAGAAAACAACCAATCACTATCATCAAGTGCAATCCATGATTCGTACTCCCGGCCGGCATCACGCATCCATGCACTAATTTCCGCCTGTCGCAAGTATGGATGCGCCAGATGGCTGAATACGGGGGTAGTGTCGATAATGCGTTCTCTGACATTCATTGAGAAATGAGAGCGTAAATCGTCCAAGGTCTGGCTTTCTCTCCAAGCGCTGGACACGACAATGTCAACATTTGACGCTTCATGCATAACACTCTCGAAAAGAGAGCAGAGAGAGAATGTGCCATTCTCTCGGCTGAGTGGATGCAATACACCGTCGAAATCCAAAAATAGAATCATGGGTCTGAATTCCTAATGGCCAAAAAGTGGCCTTCTAGTCTTTCTTGTTTTTCTGTGGAAATTCATTTTCACAATCGACGTCGGGGAGTTTTACGACCTCAATAACGATTGGCTCCTTCTTCACACTAACAACTGATAGACCATCTTTGTTCACCACAAAACTGTAATTGTCCGAATGGTTAATGGACATCGCCTCGAATGAAGTCCCGTTTGCTAGCTTGATTGTATTCGGCAGTACGGGGGCGCGTTTCACTTGGCAGACTAGTCGACGATAGGACGTCGCACCTTCATTTGCGGCACCAAAAATCCAGAGAGCAAAGATTACAATTCCAATGATTAACGCGTAGCCCACACCCATCATGGATAGGCCGTACCAAGACATCTGCTCGTCTAAGCGCCATTTAGAAGGTTTCGCTTTTTTTTCTGCAGGAGTAGGCTTGTTCGGTCGAATTGAAAAGACGAAGAATATTAGTCCGAATGCAATCAGTATGAACAGCATTGCCATCCACGTTTTGCTCGCCTGAACACCCCAAAACATCGTTTCTTGGATCGTATTTACTATGTAGGAGTTGGGTAAATTTGCCTCATCCCAATAGCCTGCATTGAAGCTATAGCCGGCGGTCCATAGCAGGGTGCTCAGGATCGTGACGACCGTGCCAGCGTACGCAAACAGCTCGGTTCCGCGGCGGCCTTCATTTTTAGGGGATTCGGCTTTTTCAGTTTCTGAGTGCATTTCTTTTTTATGATTTTCCATTTGGTTTTTAAGAATTAATGGTGAATGAAATAGCTCTTTATAAGAAGAGCCGGGAGGCTACAACACAGCCGCAAGCATTTTGCGGCAATCGAATATTCCTGCCAAATATCCTCGTAGGGCGGCAGTTGATCCATAGTGCAATGAACCGTTTATTAGCCCCTCTAGCCTAGGCAGTGGCATGACAAACGGATCTTCATCTTCGAGAATGGCGACTAACTCCGAATATTGGAAGGTATCGTCGTTACGATTTCTGCCGATGAATTTCGCCTCGAGTGGATGTTGTATGATATTTAGAGCCATGTAACCTCCGTATAGCGTTGGTTGTTGGTTAGGTCTGCTTTCTCGATGCCAGTCGGAAAGCGGACGGCCGTTGAATAATTAACCTAGTTTTGCCAGAAGGCTTTCTGGTTTCAAATGAGTATAACGACGCAGCATTTGCATCGACTTGTGCCCCGAAATGGTTGCGACTTCCATCGGGTGAAGTCCACGTTCAAAGAGCCTCGAAACGCTTTCATGGCGTAGATCGTGCCAACGAAGATCTTTGATATTCAGTTTCTTCAACGCGCGTTTCCATACGCATATGACGGCATTGACGGATGTGTCCAATACAAGCCCATCTTGAGACTCCATTTGCGGGGTTACCAGAATCAGCTGTCGAAATATTTCAATTGCACGTGTTGACAGGGGCAATATAGGAGGCACTCCTTTATTGTCCGGGCCTCGGTCATTTAGAGGAATGTGGATCAGCCGGGCTTCAATATCGATCCAGTTCCACCGTAATTTGAACAATGCGCCTTGCCGAAGGCTCGTTTCTATGGCCAGTTGAAAAGCCGGCGCCGCAAAGAAATTGGGGCTTGACTGGAGATGTGTGAGTATCTGTTCGTACTCTCCTGGATGGAGTCGCCTTTCCCTTGCTTTGCTTCCCCCTGGTTTGCGGATGTTTTTTAGGGGATTCAGCAGTCCCTCCATTCGCCATTCTTTACGGGCGATTTCGAATAGATGACTGACTAGTTGTAACTCCAGCCGGATTGTGTTCTCAGCTCGACCTGCAGCGCGTCGACCGTCCCTATATTCCGCGAAGTCGGCGCCGCGAAGTGCGATGAGCGTCTTATATGTAAGATCTTGTTGCAGCCAGCGGTCAATACGCTGGTTTTCTTGGTTCGGGTAGCGTTTGGTGGGTACGACTTCTTTTCGATATCGTTCCAAGGCTTCGCGCAGGGTAGTGCGTTCGGCTTCGGATTTATCGATATACGCGCCGGCATCAATTTCTGACTCGATTTTTCGAGCCCATTGCTGTGCTTGTTTTTGAGTATCGAAGGTTCGATAGACAGGTTTGTGCCCGCGACGCCGAATTTCGGCGCGCCAGAATATGCCGCGTTGACTGATATATGCCATTTCCAGACTCCAAGTTGGTGACTCATGTGCTTGGTCTGGATTTTCCCGTTCCGGCAGAATTCCGGCAAAGGCCAGTTTTTGAGGCCAAGATGCCGAGGGTATAGACGAAAAAAAAGCACCGCGATTACTCGCAAGTGCTTGATTTTCTTACCGCAAATTCTTTGGTGGGGCGTGAGTGACTCGAACACTCGACCTACGGATTAAGAGTCCGCTGCTCTACCAACTGAGCTAACGCCCCCCGATGAAGAGGCGTGATTATAACCCGATTATTTTCAAACTTGGAAGCCCCTTTTTGAAAAAATCTAAAAAATATCCATCTCCCTCTGAAAACCCGCGCCGGCGCTGCTATTCAGCTGCATATATGAACGATTGAGGCGGCTTGCCGGACCTGTCGAAGCAGATGCCCCGCTCAGAAATTGCTCTTGATCCCGTTCACCCACGATTTCGCCGGCAGCTTGGTGGCGGCCTTGATTTCTTCCGCGCGCTCGTACAGCGCCGGGAAGTCGAATTCCACCGCGTTCCTGAATCCGATCGCTACGACGTTGCCGTCATGGACTTCGGGCAGCGAGATGACCTGGTCGAAAGCGTAGCGCATCGCCTTGAGGTTCTTGGCGTAGCTGGGATGGTCGCCGAACAGGTTGACCGTCATGACGCCATCCTCGCTGAGGCTGTCGCGGCAGGCCTTGTAAAACTCCGGCGTGTCGAGCATCGGGCCGCGTGCGGTGGCGTCGTACAGGTCGACTTGCAGCGCATCGATGGTGCCGTGGCGCTGCTCGTCGTGGATGAAATCGTTGGCGTCCATTTCCAGCAGCGACAGGCGATCGTCTTCCGGCGGCAGCTTGAACATGCTGTGGCA
>Ga0308165_1004161_pt1 | contig 14599 bp, 17 predicted proteins | sample PhyWR2_FD_201032 | JGI IMG/M metagenome (GOLD analysis project Ga0308165, IMG submission 201032) | Phyllosphere microbial communities from UC Gill Tract Community Farm, Albany, California, United States - DLSLW.R2 | ecosystem: Host-associated > Plants > Phyllosphere > Unclassified | place: USA...
CTTTCGACTTAGCGTGAAGTGAATGGGTAAAATACTTTTTTGTCGAAGCGCAAAAACTGTTACCAGCCAGGAGTTTGTTTCAAAAGCTAACTAAAAAGAAATCTGCACTTTTTCTTCCGCTATACGGCAGAGGTCGGCAATGGTAAAGTGTTTATTATTTCTATATGGTTCCCAGCATTGCAAACAAGGTTTCCAAAACGGATTTTGAGATAGGAATGATGTGTTATCACCCTCTAATAATCCGATGAAAACTTCTGTCACTATTCTTGAACCGACTTCTCCAAGTTTTAAGCCCATCTGCTGTATTTCTGCTTCTTTTAAAATGTAAAACCAAAGTGGCGTACTGTTTTCGAAATTAACTTTGTAATGCTTTAATTCCTCAAATACCTCAGCTTCCATCGGCTTCATACGCATTGCATGAGCGACTCTTTGTCCAGATGGTAAACTGAAGGTCAAGCTTCTTAGCAGATTTCTCGAGGCGAGAGAAATTACATCGGCAGATGCGAAGCCGGGTAACTGAAAAAGGGGTGAAGATAGTTTTGTATCTATCAACTTATTCGGTCGCGTGCTTCCATCCCCCAAATTGAAGAAAGTATGCCAGTCCAAAAACCTTCTTTCTGCCCGTTTTCCACCTCGTAGATCGTTGGGGTCTGCATGCAACGGGTCAACTGAAAAGTCAAATATATCTGCGAAAAATGGGGTAGGGTTTGGTTTGTTTGCTACTCCAAAATTAGCCCGGTAAGATGGGCGGATCTGACTATGGCCAAAGCGGTAGGCGGCGACAGAAAATTCTACTGGAATATATGGTTCATTATGCCATCCATAAAACTTTCTACCGTTATTGAGCACATCATTTACCGTATCTTCCCCGCACAGTAGAGGTAAAAATTCATGTATCAATATCCATTGGTAATGCCAGCGTACCAATTCCTGTGCTTCTGTAAAAATTAAGCCTGGCGATTTTGATGGATATTTGATCCTCAATGCATCCACTATTACATTATGAAATCTTAGAAAAAGCACCTGAAGTTGCGAAACAATGAGGTTCTCATCATTTCTCGGATCACCGATCAGTGCGGTGTTCTGAGAATTTCTTGGTAGATCGAATTTTTCAATATCATCCTTTCCCTTAACGCCAAGTGGGTGTAAAAGCATTTTAATGCCCATTCCATCTGACTGGTCGTAAAGATGTGGGGACGCACCTGGACCACTTCCGTAAACATTATCCAAGGCGAGCGATGGTGTTCTGAAGTTTTCGATAAACTCAGGGTCACTTTGCCGCTCAAGACTTGAAGTGGGGTCGAACGTGATGTCATGATCTATAAACTGACCAAGAAACGTCATCCCCGCGCTCATCACCGGCGAATTGGGATTGCCGACCTGCAAACTAGGGTTAATGATCAAGTCAACCGGGTCTTTAGTCAAATCATCCTTTGCATCCATTATTCCGCCTTTTTTACCAATTTCGGTAAGTGCTTCCCGTACTTTTTTTGTATCGGAAGCGAAGGGTGGAAGGGAGGGGAAAATTCTCCCGAATTTACCTTTGTCGTAAAAACGGGACGTAAAAGGGACGATGTCCTGGTAAAGGGCTCCATGTCTGCTCATAATTATTTATATTTAGTCTTTGGTTGATTGAATATAGATAATTATCATGTCAAACTGAAAGTTTTTATTGTGTAATTGCTTTATTTTATGATAATTACCATAAAACACGTAGAGATTTTAACCTTGATTTTAAGGTTCTTAATGAGTTGGGTGAAGCTAGCCAAATTGAAGAAATGTTGGCGGAATATTCTCCAAGCACCTTTCCCGTTACGTTCAGTACTGAAGACAGCCGCTATTGGCACGGGAATTAGTTGTGGGTCTATTGTTTATTTTTTAAATATGTTCACAAACCGTAAACAATCCAATTTTTGAACAAATCTGCTATTCAAAGAAAACAATTTTTTTATCCGCTGCCTTTTGATGATCCTCTACCGCTCAAAACCGATTGGGAATCTCATTGATATTCCGTTAGAGATGATGAAAATGCACTTTAATGATCCAATATTAATATTCCATTAGCTTGTAAGCAGAGCATAAATTGAATCTTCTGCGTGGATCTGTTGTATACGTATAACCAGGATAAGGATAATTAAGAATTTTAGTAGAAATGAAATTGAAACGGTTACTGCTTTTATTAACGGCAGCTCATTTATTCCCGTTCCGAATGTTTATAAATCTTTTTTCGGACGCTTAGATAAAATTAGTTACTAAACGGTTTAGTCTTTCCCTAATTGGCTATCTGCCATGTTAATCGTAAAATCTTGAAGGATCTGATAAGAAATCTATTAATTCATGCTAGGAGCAAATTGAAGAGCGGAAGCAGAATGCTTTTCAAATTAACCAGTCTTTACTTAAGTGCAAACACATTTTATGTAATTCCGGCTTTGATAATTAACAGAAGGCCGGTGATTTATTAATTATGCCTTAACATATCCCCTTTATCTTTGCGCAAACCAAAGGCGTTTAGTAATATGGAGCAGCATTCGACAGCTTACAGAAATCTTGCTGACGATGAGTTGTTAAAAAAGCTCAGGGTCGGCGACCATACTGCATATGAAGGGATCTACCGCCGCTATTGGGCAATGTTATTTCGCCATGCCCAAAAAATCCTCTCCAGCGATGAAGATGCCAGAGACCTTATTCAGGATCTTTTTGAAAACCTCTGGAAAAGGGCCGCGGATATCGCCATCGAATCTTCAGTTTCTTCTTATTTATATGGGATGGTCAGGTATATAGCCACTGAATCTTAAGTCATAGATTTGACTGACTTCAGTTACAGATCAATGATTTATAACGGTTATAGTGGATTAAAATGTCTGTAAAGTTGCAATAAGTGATCTTAAAAATTATATATCTGGACCATAGCTGCGGTAACTAACTTTTCTCATAAAAATACTGTTATTGGGTCCCTTTTCGAACCTGATTACTGCACTCCCGATCTGATCACCGGCATAACCCTGGGCAGCCCTAACTCCAGCTCCTGATTTGAATATCCTGCTAACCACCAGAATATCCCTTCCCAGGATTGAATCCACGATCTCAAAGAAATACTTGTCTTCGAGTTTATGGGTTGTTATCATTCCCTTGCGGCTCTGAGTTTTAGCGGTTATAACTTGATCGTATGGTTTGGGCTGCGTCTTTAAGCCCGAACCCAATACCTTTCCCGGTGTCCGTCTGAGGCTGTCAACAACAGCACTGCTTGCCAATTCTTGTGCAGTGTTATTTCCCGATTACATTTAATAGGCTAATGTAACAGAATCAGACATCATCATCAGTGTTCAAAGGAAGCAACAAGTCTGAGTCGTTGTTCGGCTTCTTCAAAGTGGAAACGGCATTTACACGTTTGCTCACCTTAACCCGCTTCATTAATTCTTGGGGAAAGGTATCCAACACAGTCATTTTGGTATCAAGCGGAAGCGTTTTGCTCAACCAGATTTCTTCTTCAGCTTTAGTCAGAATCACTGGCATACGTTTCTTGGAATGGATTTCTGCCACCAACGGGTTTGCCTCAGTAGTCAATATTCCATAGGTGCGGAACTTTTCTTTTGTTTCGGGATCAACCCATTGAGACCACAAGCCTGCAAAGCAAAACAACTTTCTGTCTTTAACAGTGAAGCGGTAGGGTTGCTTATCACCTTTACTAAGCTCTTTCCATTCGTAGAAGCTGTCGGCCATCACTAAACAGGTTTTATGATTGATAAGAAGTGGACGCCACAATTTGCTTTCAATTGCCGTTTCACTTTTAATGTTCCAGGTGTCTCGGGTGAGTTTTAAATTCTCAGCGAAGTAGGGTACGATTCCAAATGACATCTGCTGAATCAGGTCTGGTTCATCTGCTGTGATAACTAGTCCCTTTTGTGTGATGGCGAGGTTGTAATTAGGTGCCCACTCTCCCTGGATCTGGTGCGGATGGGTTTTAAGTATTTCTTTTTCCTCGGCAGTTAAGGTATATCTGGCGCACATATTTAGCTTTTTAAAGTTATAACAAGCTTGGTTACCAGTTGGTTTTACTTCTTCAGCTCCTTGGGTTTTGGCTGATCGTTAATTTGATTTAAGGTAGAAGCTTCCTTCAGTAAATATCTTTTAATAAGTGCTAGTAGTTCTTTCATTTTACTTTAATAATATCGTTCCAATTTGTTGTGTAGTGGGGACGCAGAAACTCGCGCTTCATTGACCACTTTTGATTTTTGCCTTCGCCAGCCATCCGCAGTGTTCCTGCCCCGTAATGTGAGTTAAGCTGATCCAACACCTTTGAAACCCGATCATACTTTTTGCCCTTGAATTCGCTAAAGATGTTCAGCTGAACTTCACTTTCTGGTATCAGCCCGGTTGCATTTACTTCGACCTTTTGATAAAGATAACCCCTCAGGTAAATTTTCTTTAGTCCCCAGAGTGCTGTGTTTATCAGGTCGAGAGTATTATTTACAGGGTGTTCCAGAGGTATGGTGATCGAAGGATAAGCCTGCAATTCTTGGGCAATAAACTTATTTGTTAGCAGTTTTACCGATAAAACGGTTGTGCATAATTTCTCCCTGCGGAGCTTGCCCGCGAGCCTTGCAGCGTAATTGGATGTTGCTTCCTTTAGTTCATGATAATCGCCGGTAAGCTTTCCGAATGCCCTGCTGGTACACATTCCTTTTTTGGGATCAAGTATTGTTTTCAATGGGATGCAGCTCTCGCCCCAAAGCTCCCGCCACATCCTGACGCCTACAATTGTCATGTGTGTTTGCACCCAATCAATGGGCAAGGCCCTGAACTGGGCAGCGGTTTCAATGCCACCTTTGATGAGCTTATGCGCAAACTGTCTGCCAATCCCCCATAAATCTTCAACCGGATATTCTGCCAGAGCATCATGGATTTGCTGGTCTGTTTCCAGTACCATTACGCCGTTGTGTTTCTTTGAGGTTTTGTTTGCGACCTTTGCCAGCACCTTTGTTGGTGCTATTCCAACGCTGATCGGGATGCCTGTATTATTGATAACGGTATCTCTGATCGTCTTTCCGTAATCTTTCAGGTTTTCAAAACCACTTAAGCCTAAAAAACATTCGTCGATGCTGTACACTTCAACCTCGGGGGTAAACCTGGCAAGGTTGGTCATTACCCTTGCGCTGATATCGCCATATAGGGTATAGTGGCTGCTGAATACGGCGATGTTGTGCTTTTTGATTTCGTCCCTGATCTTAAAGAATGGTGCGCCCATTGCAATGCCACAGGCTTTCGCTTCGTTGCTACGGGCGATCACGCACCCATCGTTGTTGCTCAATACAATTACGGGAACGCTATTATACTGAGGTTCAAATAACCGGTGGCAGCTTGCGTAAAAGTTATTACAGTCTGCCAGTGCGAACATGGTTCTGCTTTGAATGGGGTAGGCAAGTCCAAGTAACGGCGCCAAATACGGTGATGTTTTTCCCGGTGATATTCATGCAGGCTTCCATACCGTCATTGATGCATAGGTAGGTATTATCTCCGGTTATAAGGAGTTTACGGGTGAGCCATTCATCTTCCACACAGCATACGATCAACATGCCAGAGCTTACCTTAATTGATTTGTCAACTACGATGATGCCCCCTTTCATAATGCCAAAGTACCGCATATGATCATCATCAGCCTCGAAATAATAGGTGTTGGTTGGATCGTTGACAATTCTTTGTGCAATATGTAACCTTCTTTGTTTGTAGTCCTCCGCAGGAGATATAAAACCTGAAACACATCCTGGGTTGTCCAGTGTATCAAGCACATTGTTCTTTGGTATCTCTAGTTCTCTAATCATAACACTGTTGCTTTATCGATCAAAATTACTAAAAATATTAGCAAAGTCAAGTGGTGTGGAGAGATTGCTTACAACTTGGGCTAATGTGCTGTTGGTGTTTGGGTTAACTGCTGTGTATTTTGTTTATAACTTAGGCTTTAACATTGAGGATAGGAAATTAATTGTGCGTATGGGTATAGCTTGGTTTCTGCCGGTAATGTTGCTTTTTAGAATTATTGGTTAACTTTTTTCTCTTGGCCTGCCCGGCAGTCCGCAATGGTTTATTGAGCCAGACGGTATTTACCCCGCGGCCAACTTCTTTAAGCCTGTTGTAATTGGCCTCGCTCTGAAGGTTAGAAGCTAAGATAAGCTTGCCCTCATCATTAAGTCTACCATAAAAACCAGACAAAAGCTCAAATTGCAGTTTTTCCTGCGCATTCATCCGGTTATAATCTGTTAGATTGGCGAAACTGATGCTTCCGTTCATAGAATAATAATGCGCAGCTGGCCGGCGGCAGGACGTTTGGTTTCGATAACCACAACACCGTTCGCGGCCTTGGAGCCATAAATAGCAGTTGCCGAGGCATCCTTTAATAAAGTTCAGAAAACGCTCGAGAGGGTACAGATTACAGGGGGCTTAGCTAACACTGATGAGATGGTCGGAAAGCGTAATCAGGCTTGCCTGGATTTTATGCGCAGCAATCCCAATTCGGCAGTTTCTTTTAATCTGATGAACGGTTTTGCCAATCCTAATTTTTTTGCTGAACATGTTAAAGAAAATGGAAATGATTTCGCGCACCTTTCCAAAAGCGTGGCAGGACTCAAAAGACGGAAAACGTGTTTCGGGGCTTATTGCTGGTGCGCTAAATTAGGTATTGGTAAACCTGCCATTGATATCACCATGAACGATGTCGTGCGAAAACTCGTTAACTTATTAGATTATCGTGGTCAATATGTTCTTTTGGATTTCTGGGCGTCCTGGTGTGTTCCATGCAGGGCAGAGAATCCTCATGTGTTGAGTGCCTACGAAAAATTTAAAGACCATAAGTTTACTGTTCTATCAGTATCACTCGATAAGGAAAGCGCGAAAAGAGAGTGGCTCGCTGCTTTTGCCAAAGATAAGCTCCCCTGGAAACAGGTATCTGATCCTAAAGGCTGGGATAATGTTGCTGCCCGTGCCTACGATGTTCAGTCGATCCCAATGAATTATCTAATTGATCCGCAGGGGAAAATTGTTACTGTTGGCCTCAGGGGCGAAAATCTGATGAAGCAGTTAGAAAAATTTTTATAAACAGCTCTTTCCTCTATGAAAAACTAAACATGCCAGAGCCTTAAAAAAGCACTGGCATGTTATATTGCGGTATCTTTTACCGGAAATTTGCTCTTGTTGCCCTTAGATTATCCTTAGCGTTAACGCTCTCTTTTTATTCTTACCTACACTAAAAGTAAAGGTGCTAGCTTTCAGAAAAAGTTTGATATTTAAATGCTTCCAAGACATTGCCAATTAACTACTAATGCGCTTCACCAGTTGAATTTCCTTTACTCGTTGTGGATTCAGGCCAAAATCGGTATATCCTGGCACAAAATGACCCACACGGGGGCGCAATGCCGTGCTTTCATAGGTGCTCTTCGTAATATTACCATTGATGCATCAAGCTCCAGCGTGTAATGTTACTGTGAAAAATTAAAAAGTTTGAGATGCTGTCACCAATACTTTACACAGTTTTGAGCATGCTTAATGGTATAGTGTTTATCGTAGAATTTGTTATACGGTTAAATCTTTGGCCTTCGCCCTATTATGATCTCCAACTCTGTTTTAAATATTATTCCCTCTAGAGCGTGGGTAAACTTGTGTCTTGCGGGGTACGTATTTTCAAGCCTGGAAGTGATGTTGTTTAGTCCTGTCCCATATCCCTTTCCAATGAAGATTTTGCAGCGAGGTTTGATGAACGGAAAATAATTTTGTTCCCCTCAGAACTAATCTCAATGGTGGCAGGATGCTCAGGGGAGGAAAGATTCCCGTGTTTAAAAAGGTTTTCTGTAAGGGTAAGCAGCACAAGCGGGATTATCGGTATCTCCGGATCTGTGATTTCCTTTTTGCAATGGAAGAACAATTTCCCCTCGTTGCGCATCTGGTTTAGGGTGACCAAATTACTGATCTGATCAAGTTCGGTGATTAATGGAACAAATTCCCTGTTATTGCTAGTAAGTGCGAAATCCATGATCTCCGACAATGTATCTATTGCGTCCTCAGCAAGATCAGGATTTTTTACAGCTGTAAATTTGATGAAATTCAGTGTGCTGAAAAATAAATGCGGCGTGATCTGGGAACGCAAAAAGTCTTTTTCGGCAGTGAGTACCAAATTCTGCAGCCTGCTGATTTCTAATTTTGATTCCATTTCCTTTTTTTGTCTGGCCAGATAATTTTTCAAAAAAAAGTAACCGGTTGAATACAGCATGAAGTATACGCCCCTCCAGATTACGGAAACGTAATAGGTGAAATTTAGTTTAAGCCCGCCCTCTGGTTGGGATTTTAACACTTGGACAAGAAAAATACTGAAGGTGACAGAAACTATCGTGTACACTGCCAGTTCCGTCGCGACCAGAAGAGGGGTGAGAATAAACATCCTTCTTCGATACCTGCCTGCCATCCACTTGACCCCGTAGGCATGAAAATAGAACAGAGAGATATTGAGCGTGTAGAACAGAAGGTAGAAATAAAAACTGTTGAAGTGGTCACGCAACAGACCTGTCACGACAACCTCTGAAAAAATAAAGGGGCACCAGCACAGCACATGGATGAAAAACTCCTTTGCCAGGAATTTATGTCGTTCGTATATGGATTTATGCATACCGTATAATAAAAATGTTTAGGGTTTCAATCCTCGATAAAATTGGCCATAAACTAAAAATCATCCCATTATGGCAAAATTAAAAAGACCCCAGTTATCAAAAAAAACTGTTTTCATTTTTCGTGATGTTAAATCACCAAATGCTCATGGACCAAACCCGAGTACTGGGGACCCAACAACTACTTTACCCACTACCTCGACAGTAACCAGTGGACTATCGGTATAGTGAATTAATTGAACATCCTCTTTTTCAAAAAGTCGAAAAATGCCGCTCGGTGTGCTCTCCCGATTGTAATGCTGCTTTTGTCTTTGAGGTAAACCTCGTAACCGGTCACATGGTCGAAAAAGAACATTGAGATAATAACTGATCTGTGTATCTTAATAAATTCAGGTCTGTTCTCAATGTTTTTTTCGATGTGACTCAGTGAATTATAGCTCATCTGTGGCCCTTCAGTTGTCTTTATCGATATATAGTTTAACTTGGCCTCGATCATAATGATCTTGTCAAAAGAAACACTCGAATAACTGTTTTTGTGGCTTCCTTTGATATAAAGAAATGGGCTGGCCGAAATTGGAAGCTTCGATTCATGTATCCGGATCAGGGTCCTTATCTTTTCCATAAAGGTGACCTTTCTGACAGGTTTTACAAGGTAGCCGGCCGCATTGAGCTCAGACGCCTCTCCTCCATATTCCCGGTGCGCAGTAACATACACCAGAAAATCACAATATTCATGCAATAGCTTTCCGGCCTCTATGCCGTCTATAAATGGCATATGGATATCGCAAAGTACAATGTGCACGCGATCACTGTTGTGAAGATACTGGATTGCATCAAAGGCGTTCACAAAACTCTTCCTGTGTACAATCCCTGGTGTAATGGCAATCATCTCTTCCATCTGGGTCAATGCAAAAGTTTCATCATCGATCACAACAACATCTAGTTCCATGGCGTCTGCTTAATCTGTGGGCGGTTACTAAGTAAAATTATAAAGAATAATATTTTTACAACCACAGGGAATGTATTAATGTCGTTAACTATCGGATTTGTGCTGTTGATATATGAATTTATGTCTTTCATATAAAATATTTTAATTTCCCGGTTACAAGGGGCTAAATTCACATTAGAAATTATTTTTTATTAACGAAACAATTTCGGCCTTTGTTCTAAAACCTGACGTCGGAAGCCGGGTTTACATAAAGGGAACTACGGTTCCCTTTTTTATTGGCCGGATCTGCTCACCACTTACATCAATGTTGCCTAAATCGGTTTTCGCACTATTCCTGGCAAAGCTCTGCGCTACCCAGATCCCATCACGGGCGTTCGTCTCTGCAATTAGACCTCTGTCAAAAATGTATTATGTCTCGAAGGAGAAATACCTTCTAAGAGCCGGGCAACGGCCTTCCCATATCTACTTTTTGCTAAAGGGAATGGCTAGGGAAATCGGGCATGAAAATGACAGGGAAAGAACCACTTGGTTTTTCTACCCAAATGATTTCCTTTTTGCCTATCCAGCACTTTTTACTCAGCTCAATGCCTTTCGAGATATTGTAATGCTGTCTGATAGTGTGCTGATCGCTATCAGTTATGGAGATATATTTCAGCTACGAAATGCTTTCATTGAATTTGCCCTATTTATGGACAGCCTACGTGACCGGTCCGAAATGGATAGATCCCTTTTTGCAGCACAGATATACCACCTCACTGCACAGCAAAGATATGATAGGCTGTTTAGTGAGCATAGTGAACTCTTTAAAATCGCAAAACGCAAAGACATCGCCAGTTTTCTTGGTATTAAAACCGATAACTTCGGCAGGTACTTCCATTCCTGAACTAAACTCAATCGAGTTAATGGACCATCCTATTGGTCAAGATTTTATTGGACTGTTCGGGATCTGATTGTGATCGATCCAGTTTCGAAAGGCTGCAAAGTTACACCAAAACTTTTTTTTATTTCCAGACAATTGTCGGAAAATTCTGAAAATCTTCACCGCAGATTTGTAGTAGAAATTTGGTTAGGGCTTTCGAATTACACCTAGAGACATGAAAAAAATAGAAATCACAAACCCGCAGGAACGTTTGATCGTTTCTACTAAAGAACAGAATAGTTCGGTCACCCTTTGGATTATTCCGGCGATCAGTGGCCTACTGATCCTGCTGTTTTCCTATACCGTGGTAAGCAAACTATCAAATCCAGAAGATTTCAGGGCCCAGATGTTTAACCAGGCATTCTCTCACAAGCTGGCAGTGTTGTTGGTTTATTTTATACCGGCAGCTGAGATCTTAGCCACGATTATGCTGCTCTCTGAGCGCCTGAGGATGTGGGGACTTATACTTTCGCTTTTCCTGATGTTGCTCTTTACCGGTTATGTTGGCCTAGTGCTGATTGGATATTATGACCGGGTGCCTTGTTCCTGTGGTGGGGTGCTCCGCTCACTAGGATGGGGGTGGCACTTCGTTCTGAATGCCGCTTCTCTGTTATTGGCCACTATTGGCCTCATCTTAAAACTTAAGGAAAGGAGGTCTGGAAAAAATAAGAACTGATACCTACAACTTGTCTGAATCCATAGTGGGTTTGGTCATTGACCGAGAATATCTATTAAAAAATTCAAACTAAACTTTTTCGTCTGTTTTTTCAAGGCAACAAAGCAGTCATCATTATGAAAAACCTTAAATTAAAATTACCTTTTTTTGCATTGATCCTTGGATTATCTATAGTAGTAACCCAAAGTGCGTTTACATCAGCAAAGCTTGCTGATGAATACGGTTATCTGAACGGTACCTGGCACAAGTTTTCAGATCCAAATCCCGGTACGGATGATTTCTCCATCTGTAGTGAAGATCCTGAGGAAACCTGTACTTATGTTTTTGATACCCCGCCAACAACTGAACTTCCGGGAGATTCAGATCCAAGTAGCCGCACAGGTGTTTATGATATCGTAGAAGTACCATAGATTAAACAGATTAGGTGAGAAGAGGGTGTACCATGGTTCAATGGTGCACCCTTTTTTTATTGAGATAGGTAGTCAGATTTAGGGTGAGTCACCTGCTCTTAGTATTTTACCGATATCGTTTAAATCAACTAGTACAGCGTTTTTTGCTAAATGTAGTTTCAATATAGTATTGGTTGAGTTTTATAGCACGTTGGTTTCGTTCTAAATATTTTGTGAGAGAAGTTTTCCAAGTTTATTTTTTTAAATTTTCGCTCGAAAGAGGCCGTTTTGGACGACTCAAACCCAAAAGTACGTTTAGTTGTCGTTTCGAATAATTCTTGCAGTATCTGCAAGGGACAGGATAATTACGCAGTTGAAACTTTCCTGGAGAATAAAGTTTCCGAAAGCATAGCAGTTACCTATAGTTATAATTCTTCAATAAAACAGCCAGATGGGCACATCGCAACTACCCCTGTGAGCTCGACAGTTACATCTCACCTTCAAAGAGGGTATCCATCATCTGCGGGTGTAGAAATGGTTTAAGCGACGGTAGCCCGGCAGCTACTGAGATAAAGATTGTTGATGTAAAATGAAGGATGAATTTAAATCTGTGAACTGGGATTGGTGAGTTTCTAGAACATTAAAAATTTCAATCTCGTTTTCACAATTTCATCAGGGCTATAGTTCTGTTATAACCCTGCACCAGCTGAAACAATGGAACCTGTCAATTTATAAGTAATGAGCAATTGAATAGAAAACAGATGAAATTAGAGGCTGATCACTTTTCAGTGATTCAGCCTCATTCCGGTCAACGGGAAATTTGGACGGTTTATCGTGGGTTTTGGGGGATGCCTTCCCCGGTTTCCGAATCCGGAAAGGGTAGGATATATCTTGGATCGTTAGGCCCTAAAGTGTAAACGTTTCCGTTAATATTTCTATAAAGGGTGGTTGCTGTAGTAGGGTCGAGATTGAGCCTTCGTAAGTCTGTCCACCGCATGCCTCTGGAGACCAGTTCTTTTCTTCTTTCCCTCAGTACGGCCTGAAGTGCTTCTGTAGGGCCAGGTGCAGCTAAAGGCACAAAAGTGCCTTTCTTCCAGCGGGTCAACAGCAGTGTATTCAGATCACCCATCGCCCCTTCCGCATTGCCTGTCCTCGCCCGGCATTCTGCCCGGATCAACAATATCTCGTCATTTGCAAGACCCGAGAAAATAAGGGGGATGGATGCTGCCCCTGTATAAGAACCTTTGAAATACCCTTGGTCTCCTGGAAGTGCATTGAAGAATAACGTCTTACGCAGATCGTTCGGGTGGTAGCTGCGGTAAAGCGATGAATCGATCCTGATTAGCGTATTGCTGAACCCGTTCCCCGGAAAACCATAATTGTCAACAAGTCCGGAATGATAGATCACCTCATCATTTCCACTGGGTACGCTACGGGGCATCGGCCGTGTTGCTGTCGTGGAAAGTAATGAATAATCCAGCAGTTTGGCATTTTCGCTCAGACAGAGATCGGCATATTTCAATGCATTCGTATAATCTGACATCGAAAGATAAACTCTTGCTAGAAAGGCCCTGCAGGCCAATCTTGTTGGTTTAGTGGTCACCGTTTGTGAAAGGGGAAGCAAGATTTCTGCTTCTTGCACATCTGACACGATCCGGTTATAACTTTCACTCAGTGTAGTACGCTGCGGGAATGTATTGATGTCTGCGCTAAGCCTTAGAATCAGACCAAGCTCTTTTTTGGCCGAGGTTTCCCCGTATACAGGTGCGAATATCTGTGCCAGCTGATAAAAAGCCCAGGAACGATAGAAAAGCGCCATTCCGAGTATTCTCCTATAGCCGCCCGTAGCTTTTTGTTCTTCAGGAAATTTTTCAAGCCCTTCCAAGACCACATTGCAATAGAATACCTGCTGATAAGGACGGATCCAGTCTATCGGCGTACTGCCCTGATACAGATCAGGCCCTTCTTTCCAGCTATACACATTACGCACTGTTTCGCTCAATGGAACCAGTGCCGAGCTTACCGCGTAATAATCGTCGGCAGAAGCCAGTCCCAGTGCAGGATCCAGGTTCATCACCAATGACGTATTGTCCAACAATGCCTCGAAATCGGCCAGGGTAGTGGGAACAAGCAGACCTTTATTCTGCCTTTCCTCTAAAAAATCTTTTTTACATCCGCTCGCCATCAATACTAGGAGCAGCAATGCAGTTCTATATTGTCTTTTCATCGCGTTTTAATTAAAGTCCGGCCCGGATCCCAAAGGAATAACTTCTTGGCGAGGGGCCGCTAATCATGTTGTCGGGGTCAATACCCAGTTTGTTTGCTCTGTACAGGAAGCCAAGGTTTGCAGCATAGGCGTAAACCTGAAGACTGGACAGCGCCAGTTTTTTCTTGATTCCCATAGGAAGTTCGTAATTCAGCGCGAGGTCCTGAAGCCTGAAATGATCTCCTTTCTCTACAAGAACTGCGGAATTTGCATAAAAATTGTTCCGGTTGACATTGTTGCTCAACGGCATTGAAGGAACATCTGTGGTCAGTTCATCACCCGGTTTTTGCCATCTTAACGCAAAATCCCCATGACCCCCCTGAGCACCCAATACAGTTGCATAATTTACCGAGCTCCTGCGGAAATAATATCCCAGTTTGTAACTGATGTTAAAGGAGAATGACAGTCCTTTGTAAGAAAAAGTATTTCTGAATGATCCCGTAACCGTTGGCCTGCCGTTGCCCATATATAACATGCTCTCTGGGGTTGTGCTGCTTAGGATTTTTGCGTAGTCCTGGCTCAGTTCACCTTGAAGATAGCCCTGCGGATTACCCGTCTGCGCATCAAGTCCCGCCCATGGGTAAGCATAGATAGCGAAGAGTGACCTGCCCACCAAGGGCTGGCCACCGCTCAGGTAACTGTTTACACTCAAGGGACGGTCGTATTTGGTAATCCTGTCCTGTGCATAACTCACAATTAAATTATTGGTCCACTTTACCACACCTGTCAAAATCCGCGTCTGCAGGTTGAAA
>Ga0308165_1004163_pt1 | contig 14594 bp, 16 predicted proteins | sample PhyWR2_FD_201032 | JGI IMG/M metagenome (GOLD analysis project Ga0308165, IMG submission 201032) | Phyllosphere microbial communities from UC Gill Tract Community Farm, Albany, California, United States - DLSLW.R2 | ecosystem: Host-associated > Plants > Phyllosphere > Unclassified | place: USA...
ATCAGACTGCGGCCCATATGCAGGGTTCCGCGCAGGCTGATTCCGGCTTTTATCTGCAACAAATGTCGCAGAGCTCAAATGATACCAAGACCAACTGGCAATTACTTGCCATTCGTGCACTGCTGAAGGAAGGTAAAACGCAGCAGGCACTCGATCTGTATAACCAGTTGCCGCAGGAATTGAACGATACACAACGCGGCGAGCAGTCGCTGCTGTCCGCAGAGCTGAAAATTGCGCAGAAGGATTATCCGGCGGCGAAAAAACAGCTGGCGGATATCGACGTGAAAGCGCTGGAGAACAACCAGCAGGCCCGCTACTGGCAGGCCGTTATCGCTGCCGAGCAGGGTCGCCCTTCCCTGGCACTCCTGCGCGCGCTCATTGCGCAAGAGCCGCTGCTGAGCGGCGCCGATAAGCAGAAAAATATCGACGCCACCTGGCAAGCACTCTCTTCAATGACGCCGGAACAGGCTCAGGCACTGGTGATCAATGCCGACGAAAATGTTTTGCAAGGCTGGCTGGATCTGCAGCAGATGTGGTTCAACAACCGCAGCGATCCAAAAATGCTGAAAGCGGGCATTACCGACTGGCAGACGCGTTACCCGCAAAATCCGGGTGCAAAAATGCTGCCGACGCAGTTGGTCAACGTGCAGAACTTCCAGCCTGCCTCCGTCAGTAAAATCGCCCTTTTGCTGCCATTGAACGGTCAGGCGGCGGTATTTGGTCGCACCATTCAGCAGGGCTTTGAAGCCGCGAAAAATGGCACCGCTGCGGTGACGGGGAACGCCGTTCCTGCACAAGCAGCGCAGGCCGCGAATGTGAATGATGTCGTTAGCCCATCAGCGGTTGAAACCAGCGATTTGACCTCTGCACAAGCGCCTGCTCAAGGCACAATGCAAAATCCAGTGACCGCCCCGACAACGCCGCCAGCGACCACCCAGGCCCCTGCTGAAACCGCAGCGCCAGCCGAAGCACAAGCGCCCGTTGAGACCCAGGCAGCCCCTGCCACCGACGCAGCAACCACACAACCACAAGCCACATCGGCCGATCAGCAGCCTGCCGCACAGCCACAAGCCGTTGCTGCAACGACCGCCAATCCGAGTGCAGAACTGAAAATCTATGACACCAGTTCTCAGCCACTCGATCAGGTGCTGGCGCAAGTTCAGCAGGACGGTGCCAGTATCGTGGTCGGCCCCTTGCTAAAGAACAACGTCGAAGAGTTGATGAAGAGCAACACTTCGCTGAACGTGCTGGCGCTTAACCAGCCTGAGCAAGTTCAGAATCGCGCGAATATCTGTTACTTCGCGCTGTCTCCGGAAGATGAAGCCCGCGATGCGGCGCGTCATATTCATGAACAAGGAAAACAGGCCCCACTGCTGCTGACCCCGCGCAGCGCGCTGGGTGACCGCGTCGCCACGGCGTTTGCTCATGAATGGCAACAGCTCGGCGGTAATATCGTTCTGCAACAGAAATTTGGCTCAACCTCTGAGCTGAGAGCGGGCGTGAATGGCGGGTCAGGCATTGCGCTGACCGGTAGCCCGGTTTCGGCCAGTCTGCCGCAGCAGCAAGGCGTGACCATCGGTGGCCTGACGATTCCGGCTCCGCCAACGGATGCGCAAATCAGCGGCGGCGGTAAGGTCGATGCGGCTTACATCGTCGCGACGCCAGAAGAAATTGCCTTTATCAAACCGATGATTGCCATGCGCAACGGCAGCCAAAGCGGCGTAACATTGTATGCGAGCTCGCGCAGCGCGCAGGGTACGGCTGGCCCAGATTTCCGTCTGGAAATGGATGGCCTGCAATACAGCGAAATCCCAATGCTTGCGGGCAGCAACCCGGCGCTGATGCAGCAGGCGCTGAGCAGCGTACGTAACGACTATTCACTCGCGCGTTTGTACGCGATGGGTGTTGATGCGTGGGCGCTGGCGAACCACTTTACCCAGATGCGTCAGGTGCCAGGTTTCGAGCTTAACGGTAACACCGGCGATCTGACCGCAACACAGGATTGTGTGATTAACAGGAAGTTATCATGGCTCAAATACCAGCAGGGGCAGATCGTCCCGGCGAGTTAAGCCGCAAACAGACGGGCGACGCGTGGGAGCTAAAAGCGCGTCGCTGGCTGGAAGGCAAAGGACTGCGTTTTATCGCCGCTAACGTTCACGGACGTGGCGGCGAAATTGATCTGATCATGAAAGACGGTCAGGTTATCGTGTTTATTGAGGTACGTTTCCGACAGTCGTCCCGATTTGGTGGCGCTGCCGCCAGCGTGACGCTCGCCAAACAACATAAATTATTACAGACTGCCCACTTGTGGCTTGCCCGCCATAATGGGAGTTTTGATACTGTGGATTGCCGGTTCGATGTGGTAGCCTTCACCGGAAACGACATTGAGTGGCTTAAAAACGCTTTTGGCGAAGACGCATAATTAAGATTTAAAGGGATAACGTGCTCGAAAGAATTAAGGTTTGCTTCACAGAAAGCATTCAAACTCAAATTGCAGCGGCGGAAGCCCTCCCGGATGCTATTTCACGCGCAGCGATGACGCTGGTGCAGTCCCTGCTCAATGGCAACAAAATCCTCTGTTGTGGCAACGGTACCTCCGCCGCCAACGCACAGCATTTTGCTGCCAGCATGATCAATCGTTTTGAAACAGAACGCCCAAGTTTACCCGCCATTGCACTTAATACCGATAATGTGGTCTTAACCGCGATTGCCAACGATCGTCTTCATGACGAAATCTACGCAAAACAGGTTCGCGCCTTAGGCCACGCCGGGGATGTTCTGCTGGCGATTTCTACGCGCGGAAATAGCCGTGATATCGTGAAAGCCGTTGAAGCGGCCGTGACGCGTGATATGACGATTGTCGCGCTAACGGGCTATGACGGTGGCGAACTGGCAGGCCTTTTAGGACCGCAGGATGTGGAAATTCGCATTCCATCTCATCGCAGTGCGCGTATTCAGGAAATGCACATGCTGACGGTGAACTGTCTTTGCGATTTGATTGATAACACGCTTTTCCCTCACCAGGATGATTAAGGAGTACTAATGAAGGCATTAACGCCCCTCGCAGTCCTTATTTCTGCGCTGCTGCTTCAAGGATGTATCGCTGCGGCTGTGGTAGGTACAGCGGCTGTCGGCACCAAAGCAGCAACCGATCCGCGCTCTGTGGGGACTCAAGTCGATGACGGCACCCTGGAATTGCGCGTTAACAGCGCCCTGTCGAAAGACGAACAGATTAAGAAAGAAGCCCGCATTAACGTGACCGCTTATCAGGGCAAAGTGCTGCTGGCAGGCCAGGCACCCAATCTGGAGCTTGCGGCCCGCGCGAAGCAAATCGCCATGGGTGTAGAAGGCACCACGGAAGTGTTCAACGAAGTTCGCCAGGGTCAGCCTATTGGTCTGGGAACGGCATCGTCTGATACCTGGATCACCACCAAAGTGCGCTCGCAGCTGCTGGGTAGCGATCAGGTGAAATCCTCAAACGTGAAAGTCACCACCGAGAATGGCGAAGTGTTCCTGCTCGGCCTGGTCACCGATCGTGAAGGCAAAGCCGCGGCCGATACCGCCAGCCGCGTAAGCGGCGTGAAGCACGTAACGACCGCGTTTACCTATATTAAATAATACCAACCGCCCTCTTCATCTGGAGGAGGGCGGCTATTCTAAATACTCATCCATTAATCAGCAGTATTGCTGCCCCTTTTATTTATCTAAAATTACATTCACAGTTAATTGTTCTAAGCATTAAACAGCACTAGCATTCATATTGCTTCCATCTAAAATGATGAGTGCTTATATGATACGGTGCGAATTAAATTACAATGGCCGCGCAAGCGATAACAAGTTGAGACTATTTTGCGAAGGCGTCGGATACTTCCCGGTATTTACAGGATTAGGATCGTTAAAATATACATTGCAATTTAGCCGACGAAAAAACGGCCCTATCCCTTTAGGAATGTACTGGATAATAGAAAAACCGACCGGCGGTTTAAAATCCCAACTAAAATCATTTGGCAACGCAATTCGTACCGGTAATAATTATTCCGAATGGTTTGCACTATATAGACAGGATCTCAACGTTGATGATTATACCTTTGTCGACGCATTTGAACGCGGAAATTTTAGATTACATCCTCTTAGACCAGATGGTACAGGTGAATCTGATGGTTGCGTCACTTTTTACTACCGCTTCGATTTTGATCTCGTACGTAAGGCATTATTGAGAACATCTCGTCAGCCTATACGGGACACAAATATAATCGCTTTTGGCGAATTAAATGTTATAGGCACACCCAACTATGAAAAGTAAAATTCCCTATTTACTCTGCATAAGCATCACTTTTATCTGGCAGACAGTGCTTAACCAATTGAATCAATTTATGGCTTCTTTGGCATCTTTTGAATACTCAGGGTTACCTCAGAACACCTTAACCGTTTTATTCTTTGCTGGAAGTGTATTTTTTTACCTTATTCTCATTAAACTATTGAGCTCAATGACGCTTAATCGATGTGCCATAGGCGTGGCCTACTTTATAACGTTGACAGTAATTTTAAGATTTACTGATGTCATTATTTTTTCAGAAAAGCTTTCGGTTTTCACGATCAGTTCCTTTTATCACGTCAGAGAATATACACTTGAATACGATGACCTTGTCGATACCTATATTATCGTGTACTCATCGTTAATAATGATTATCCCTTCGCTATTACTCTCATTTTTGTGTCATAGATTCACGAAAAACTAAGAACTCGATGACGAAGAGAAGAAAAGAGAAGAGAAAAAAGTTCACTCACCTGATTGCATCTCGGACAGTAATATGGCCGTAATCTGCAGACCATATTACTGAAACACCGAAAGATATTTAGCCCATGCTGGTTTAAAGCAGCGCAATACTGCCCGTTATCACGCCACTTAACGCGACCAGTAAACCGGTCAGCCAAAGCGCTTTCGCCGGGAATGACTTACGCAGCATGATAAGCGACGGAAGGCTCACGGCGGGCAGCGTGATTAGGAGTGCCAGCGCGGGAGCGATACCCATACCGGCGAGCATCATCGTCTGCACAATCGGAATCTCAGCCGCAGTCGGAATCACAAACAAGCATCCGGCCACCGCCATCGCAATCACCCACAGCAGCGTGTTATCGATAGCGCCGTCTGCGTGGGGGAACAGCCAGACGCGCGCCGCGCCTAACACGAGTACCGCAAGGATATACACCGGGATGGTGCTCCAGAAAAGCTGCCATAACGCGTTCCCCCAACGAGCAAAGAATCCGCCCTGCGGCTCCGAAGCGTCAATATCCACGGGTACAGGCTGAACGGTATTATCTTTGACCAGATACTGAACTAAAGAGGCCACAATCAGCACGGTCAGTAGCCCGGCAACCAAACGGATCAACGCAAAGTGCCATCCGAGCACAAAGCCCATAAAGACCAGCGTAGCGGGATTAAGCACCGGGTTTCCCATCCAAAACGCCAGCGCGCCGCCCATCGATACCTGCTGACGCCGCATGCCAGCCGTAACGGGCGCAGCACAGCAGGAGCACATCATGCCCGGCAGAGAGAAAATCGCCCCCAACAATGTGCCCTGAAAACGCGGCTGGCCTAACGTTCGCATCAGCCAGTTGCGCGGAATCAGCACTTGAATGAGCGAGCCCAATAACACGCCCAGCACTGCGGCTTTCCATACGGCGAGGAAATAGACCATCGCGTAATCCCACGCCGCCTGCAACGGGCTGGTGTCCGGCTGGGTGAGAATGGATTTGCCGATGCTGTGCGTGTCGGCGGCGGTGAAGGCTTTACCGTAATACGGCTGCCATTTCACATACCAAAGCCCGACGATAACGACGAGAAAAAAGAGTGCGGGTTTCCACCACTGAAAAGGCGTTGCCGCCTGAGATGAAGACTGACCAGTCATAACCTATCCCGGGGAGAGTAATTAATAAGCCGGGGGAGTTTACGCCTCACTTTTTGCAATTTCACGCAGTTTTGCTGAGGGTATGATGTTGACCCCTTCCTGCGAGGGAGAGAACGCCTCGTGCAACATGGCACGCGCAACATCACGCGCCTGAATGGATTTCCAGTTTCCCGGCAAAAGCTGGAACAGCGGCGCGAAAATCGATTCATTAACGCGCTGCTTATCGCGATCCCCGAGCAGCATAGACGGACGCACGATGGTCAGCCGTTCCCAGTTTTGCGCGATCAATGCCTCTTCCATTTTCCCTTTCACCTGATTGTAGAAAAAGGGAGATCGGGCATTTGCGCCCATTGAGCTGACCACCAGAAAATGTTTCGCGCCCAGCTTTTTCGCCGTGAGTGCTGTATCAACCACCAGCGTATAGTCGGCGTGAATAAACGCCTCTTTGCTGCCGGCTTCACGACGCGTGGTGCCGAGACAGCAAAACGCGATATCAATCGGATCCTTTACCTGCGCCAGTGCGTCGGTGAGCTGAGGATCATAGGGGTTAAAGACACCAGAAATATCGGTCAATGGACGGCGTGTCGGCGCGGCAATGTAATTGACTTTGCGATCCTGTATCAACAGCCGCAGCAAATGGCCACCGACCAGTCCGGTAGTGCCTGTAATCAATACCTGGCTCATTTTATCTCCTTTACAGATTAGTCCGTATGCGGTTTCAGCCTGTTCGACCACAATGAGTAGTCTGTTGGGTAAGTATTTACCACAAACGCAGAAAAATCTGTCTGAAGCCAAAACAACGGAGGAAACATGAGCAAGAAAATAGCGGTCTTGATCACCGACGAGTTTGAAGATTCAGAATTCACCTCGCCTGCTGAGGCGTTCCGCAAAGCGGGACATGAAGTAGTGACAATTGATAAACAGGCGGGTAAAACGGTGAAAGGCCATAAAGGCGAGGCCAGCGTGACTATCGATAAATCCATTGATGACGTCACAGCAGCTCAGTTCGACGCGCTCTTACTGCCGGGCGGCCACTCGCCGGATACCCTGCGCGGTGACGATCGCTTTGTCACGTTTACCCGTGATTTTGTCGCGAGCGGCAAACCTGTCTTTGCGATCTGTCATGGGCCGCAACTGCTGATCAGCGCTGACGTGGTGCGCGGGCGCAAACTTACGGCCGTCAAACCGATCGTGATTGATCTTAAAAACGCGGGTGCCGATTTTTACGATCAGGAAGTGGTGGTCGATCAGGATCAGCTGGTGACGAGCCGAACACCGGACGATCTCCCGGCGTTTAATCGTGAAGCGCTGCGCCTACTCGGCGCGTAGCCAGTGAAGCTTTTTGCCAAAGCCGAGGGTGTTGTCAGTGAACTTGAGCTCGTCGGGGCGAATTTCCCAGACGGGTGCTGACAACGCCAAAGCCACCGGAAAGCGGCGAGTATATTGTCTGCGCATGCTGTCGCTTTCCTCACCTTCCAGACGACGAATCTCACCCTTGAACTGGACGCCGCGAATCAGCGCGACGTTTTTCGGCTGACCGTTTATTGTCCCGGCGACGTGAGCTCTCGTCCCGGACATCTGGGCATGTCGCGTTTTGTCTTCGCTTAACACGTAAAACGAAACGCGGTCGGGATCGTAGTAATAAAACGCGTTAGCGCACCACAGCTCGCCCTCATGGTGCACACACCAGGTCACGACATGCTGCTTTGCCAGCCAGCGGTTAATGGCGGCCAGAGTTTCCATTTTTGCTCTCTCTCATGCTATGGTGCGTTCACCTTAAGATACTGAATATGCTTACCGTGTGCTGGTTTCTCTATCTCGTCAGAACGGCTGATAATGCGCTTTACACCGGAATTACCACCGACGTTGGGCGGCGTTTCCTTGAACATCAAACAGGGAAAGGCGCGAAAGCGCTGCGGGGAAAAGGTGAACTCTCACTGGCCTTTTCCGCGCCCGTTGGCGAGCGCTCACTGGCGCTGAAAATGGAGTACCGCATAAAGCAGCTGACGAAGCGTCAGAAAGAGCGCCTCGTCGCCGGGGACGGTTCGTTTGAGGCACTATACGACAGCCTGCAAACGCCGCCTGTTAAAAGCGATTAAAGTGGTCGTGATACTCAACCAGACCGCTGACGCCGTTCAGTGCGTCCTCCGCCAGACGATGCACCTGGAACGCGGTCTCAGTATTCGGCCAGCGGCAATGCAGATCGTACGGCGCTGCCGATTCGAACCCTAAACGTCCGTAAAATGCCGGATCGCCCAGCGTAACCACCGCCGCATAACCAAATTCATTCAGTGAATCCAGCCCTTCATAGACCAGCTTACGTGCCAGACCCTGACCGCGATAGTGTTCATCAACCGCCAGCGGGGCCATTCCGACCCACTGCAACTCTTCACCCTGAACGGCAACCGGACTAAACGCCACGTAGCCGACCACCTGACCTTCGTCATCGGTGGCCACCAGCCCCAGAGTGATCAGCCCGTCTTCACGGAGATCGTGCACCAGTCGGGCCTCACTCTCTTCCGGAAACGAACGACGTAACAATGCATCGATACCCGGGGCATCAATCCCTATTTCAACTCGAATCAGCATGGCTCACCCACTGAAGTGTGTTTACTCTCAGGCGGGGTTTTTAGCCCTGCCTCAACAAAATCGGCCATTTGCATCAGCACCACGCGCAGCGGCTTTGGCATCTGATCCAGTTCAATGGCATCCATTAAATTTTTGACGTACAGGCCCAGTTCGGTATCGCCTTCAATGACCAGACGACGCTGGAAAAAGAGTGTATCAGGATCCTGTTTTCGTGCGGCGATCATCAGCAGATCGCTGGCATCCGCGCTGAAACTAACGTCCGCCGTGGCGGAGTCGCTGACGATCAATCGGTCGTTTTCCACCGAGGTAAACCAGCGCAGTCCAATGTCACGCACTTCAATACTTAGCCAGCGACCTTCCAGAAACGCCAGCTCGCCCTCTTCAAGCGCCTGACGAAATTGCCAGCTGAGCATTTGCTCAAGAACCTGACGTTTAAGGGCGAAAGGCGTCAATTTTACCGGCACGCTCAACAGTGATGGGCCAAATTGGACGAGACGTGAACGCAGTTTATCCAGCACGAGTTTTACTCCCTGATATCGTTAATCCCGGTATTTTGCCATATCCGGCGACAGCCGTAGCGGCGTAAATCAACAAACCGTATTCCTGCAACATTCATTATTGGTGTCATCAATACGCCATTAACTGCCTTAAATCAAAAATTGTCGCGCAGAGGTTAATTAAACTCCCCGTTCGTTAACAATTTTGTGCCCTCTGGGGCAGCGGACTCAGGATAAATTATGGAGCTGCTCTGTCCAGCCGGAAACCTCCCGGCACTTAAGGCGGCCATCGAAAATGGCGCCGACGCGGTCTATATCGGGCTGAAAGATGATACTAACGCCCGCCACTTTGCTGGCCTGAATTTCACGGAGAAAAAACTCCAGGAAGCCGTCAATTTCGTGCATCAGCACCGTCGTAAATTACATATCGCCATCAATACTTTTGCCCATCCCGATGGCTACGCTCGCTGGCAGCGCGCCGTAGATATGGCGGCTCAGCTTGGCGCGGATGCGCTGATTCTTGCTGACCTTGCCATGCTTGAGTATGCCGCAGAACGCTATCCGCATATTGAGCGCCATGTCTCTGTTCAGGCTTCCGCCACCAACGAAGAAGCCGTTCGCTTCTATCATCGTCACTTTGACGTGGCTCGCGTGGTATTACCACGCGTGCTGTCTATTCATCAGGTTAAGCAACTGGCGCGCGTCTCGCCAGTTCCGCTGGAAGTTTTTGCCTTTGGTAGCCTGTGCATCATGGCGGAAGGGCGTTGCTACCTTTCCTCTTATTTGACGGGTGAATCACCGAATACCGTGGGCGCGTGTTCCCCTGCCCGCTTTGTCCGCTGGCAGCAAACGCCGCAAGGGCTGGAGTCTCGTCTTAACGACGTGCTTATCGACCGTTACCAGGACGGCGAAAATGCGGGCTATCCGACGCTGTGCAAAGGTCGCTATCTGGTGGATGGCGAGCGTTACCACGCGCTGGAAGAACCGACCAGCCTGAATACGCTGGAGCTGCTGCCAGAGCTGCTGGCCGCCAATATCGCTTCGGTCAAAATCGAAGGTCGTCAGCGCAGCCCGGCGTATGTTAGCCAGGTGGCAAAAGTGTGGCGTCAGGCAATTGACCGCTGCATGGCCGATCCGCAGAACTACGCCCCGCAGCCCGCCTGGATGGAGACGCTTGGCGCCATGTCTGAAGGCACGCAAACCACGCTGGGTGCCTATCACCGTAAATGGCAGTGAGATAATCAATGAAATATTCATTAGGACCGGTGCTCTATTACTGGTCAAAAGAGACGCTGGAAGATTTTTATCAGCAGGCAGCGACAAGCAGCGCCGATACGATTTATCTCGGTGAATCGGTGTGCAGTAAACGCCGCGCCACGAAAGTGGGCGAATGGCTGGAGATGGCCAAAAATCTGGCCGGCAGCGGAAAACAGGTGGTCCTTTCAACGCTGGCGCTGGTACAGGCATCGTCAGAACTGGGGGAAATCAAACGCTACGTCGAGAACGGGGATTTCCTGCTGGAAGCCAGCGATCTCGGTGTGGTGAATATGTGCGCCGAGCGTAAACTGCCGTTCGTGGCCGGGCATGCGCTGAACTGCTACAACGCGGTGACGCTGCGCCTGCTGCTGAAACAAGGGATGACCCGCTGGTGCATGCCTGTTGAGTTATCCCGCGACTGGCTTATCAATCTGCTGAACCAGTGCGACGATCTGGGCATCCGCGATCGGTTTGAAGTGGAAGTGTTGAGTTACGGACACCTGCCACTGGCCTACTCCGCGCGCTGCTTTACCGCGCGTTCGGAAGACAAGCCCAAAGACGAATGTGAAACCTGCTGCATCAAATATCCGAACGGGCGCAGCATGTTATCGCAGGAAAATCAGCAAGTGTTTGTCCTCAACGGCATTCAGACGATGAGCGGTTACGTGTATAACCTTGGCAACGAATTAACGTCGATGCAGGGCGTGGTAGATATGGTACGTCTCTCCCCGCTGGATACCGACGTTTTCGCGATGCTGGATGCGTTCCGTGCCAATGAAAAAGGTGCCGTACCTTTGCCGTTGAAGGCAAACAGCGATTGCAACGGTTACTGGAAACGTCTGGCTGGGCTGGAACTCGCGTAAGTCAATAGACACAAAATCATTCAGGCAGCATCCAGGCAGCAAGTCTGAGAACCTCAAGGAGCTGACTCACGTCAGTGACTGGGGAAAAGAAGCAGCCAACGCAGAGGCAGCGTGAAGGAAGACGAGTATAAAGCTCACTTTGTTAACAACAGTAATCAAATTTTAATGCACTATTAAAAGATTCACCGTCGACAAAGTGAGCTGTTATGACTGATAAATCCATTCCGTTTTCGGTGCTGGACCTGGCACCGATTCCCGAAGGCTCTTCTGCAAAGGACGCCTTCTCGCACTCTCTGGATCTTGCCCGTCTCGCGGAACAGCGCGGCTATCATCGCTACTGGCTGGCGGAACACCATAATATGGTGGGCATTGCCAGCGCCGCAACGTCGGTGCTGATTGGCTATCTTGCCGCCAATACCACGACGTTGCATCTCGGCTCGGGCGGTGTGATGCTGCCAAACCATTCTCCTCTCGTGATTGCTGAACAGTTTGGCACGCTGAATACGCTCTATCCTGGTCGTATCGATTTAGGCCTGGGACGCGCACCCGGCAGCGATCAGCCCACCATGCGTGCGCTGCGTCGCCATATGAGCGGTGATATTGATAACTTCCCGCGCGATGTGGCAGAACTGGTGGACTGGTTTGATGCACATGATCCTAATCCACAGGTACGGCCGGTACCGGGTTACGGCGAGCATGTTCCGGTATGGCTGTTAGGGTCAAGTCTTTATAGCGCACAGCTGGCAGCGCAGCTTGGCCTGCCTTTTGCGTTTGCCTCGCATTTTGCACCGGATATGCTGCACCAGGCGCTGCATCTCTACCGAACTCACTTTAAACCGTCAGCACGGCTGGAAAAGCCGTATGCCATGGTCTGCATCAATATCATCGCCGCTGACAGCAATCGCGATGCAGAATTTTTATTCACCTCGATGCAGCAAGCCTTCGCGAAGTTACGCCGTGGTGAAAGCGGACAGCTGCCGCCACCGGTGGAAAATATGCATCAGCTTTGGTCAGCATCGGAACAGTATGGTGTCCAGCAAGCGCTGAGCATGTCTCTGGTTGGGGATAAAGCGAAAGTACGACACGGTCTGGAAGCGGTACTGCGTGAAACGCAGGCGGACGAGATTATGGTTAACGGGCAAATTTTCGATAATCAGGCGCGTTTGCACTCGTTTGATTTAGCGATGCAGGTGAAAGAAGAACTGCTGGGTTAATGTTGTGCATACCCTCTCCCGCAGGGAGAGGGTGAAAATAGAGACTTACTGATAAACCGGCAACAAATCAAAGCTCGACAGGATATGCACCAGCGCATTGCCGACGCCAAACACCAGAATCAGCGCAATCATCGGCTTTCCGCCCCAAACGCGGAATTTTGGGCTACCGAAGCGTTTACGTGATTTTCGTGCCAGCAATGCCGGAACAATCGCGGCCCAGATAGTTGCCGCTAACCCCGCATAGCCAATGGCATACAGGAAACCGTTCGGCCACATCAGACCGCCAACGATGGGCGGCAAAAAGGTCAGCAGCGCAGTTTTTAAACGTCCAATGGCAGAATCATCAAAGCCAAACAGATCGGCGAGATAGTCAAACAGACCCAGCGTCACCCCGAGGAAAGAACTCGCAACAGCGAAGTTTGAGAAGACGACCAACAGCAGATCCAGACTACGGCTGTTAAGGACACCGCTCAACGCCTGCACCAGCACGTCAATGTTTCCGCCTTTCGCCGCGATACCAATGAACTCCGGACGCGGAATATTGCCCATCGTCCCTAACAACCAGATGATATAAAGCGCCAGCGCCAGCAGCGTGCCGTAGACCAGACAACGAATAATGGTGCGCGGGTCTTTGCCGTAATATTTCATCAGGCTCGGTACGTTGCCGTGATAACCAAATGATGCCAGACAGAACGGCAGCGTCATCAGCAAATACGGTGAATAGGACGCGTTGCTTTCTGCCACGTTAAACAGCGTCGTCGGCGTGACATGCCCAAGCAGGCTGCCGAACGTCAGGAAGAAAGTAATGACTTTTGCGCCCAGTACAATCGCCGTCATACGACTGACCGCTTTGGTACTGATCCAGACGATAAATGCCACTGCGAGAGCAAACGTCAGGCCCGCCAGTCGCGCCGGAACATTCAGCGACATTTCTGCAAAAGTATGGTGAAGAATAGAACCACTCGCAGAAATATAGGCGTAGGTGAGGATATACAGCACAAAGGCAATAGAGATGCCGTTGACCACGTTCCAGCGCTTGCCGAGCAAGTCTTTGGTAATAGTGTCGAAGCTCGACCCAATGCGATAGTTAAGGTTCGCCTCAAGGATCATCAGCCCGGAATGCAGCATGCAGAACCAGGTGAACACCAACGCCGCCAGTGACCAGAAAAACCACGCACCCGACATCACCACCGGCAGAGAAAACATTCCCGCGCCAATAATGGTACCGCCGATAATCACCACGCCGCCAAGCAGCGAGGGTGACGTTTGTGTGGTCGTTAGTGTCGCCATACCGCCAATTCTCCAGTGAAAAATAGTGCTACTTAATCTAATGCGTCGCACTGTACCAGTACAGGAGTACAAAAGGAATAAAAAAAGCCCCGATAGTGGTTATCGGGGCTGTATATATTACTTTACGCTAGAGACGAAAGGCTTACGCGTCACGACGACGAGCAGGAGCAGCACCTTCTTCGCGACGTGGACCACGGTTTTCACGACGTTCACCGCTGAAGCGACCAGCACCAGCAGGTGCTGCGCCATCACGACGAGGACCGCGACCGCCTTCACGACGCTCACCGCCACCGAAGCTACGACGCTCGCCCGCAGGACGATCGCCTTCACGACGAGGACCACGGTCTGGGCGCGGCTGGGCATCACCCATCAACTGCATGTTCATCGGCTTGTTCAGAATGCGGGTGCGAGTAAAGTGCTGCAGAACTTCGCCCGGCATGCCTTTAGGCAGCTCGATGGTTGAATGGGTACCAAACAGTTTGATGTTACCAATGTAACGGCTGCTGATGTCACCTTCGTTAGCGATAGCGCCAACGATATGACGAACTTCAACACCATCATCACGGCCAACTTCAATACGGTACAGTTCCATATCGCCAGCTTCACGACGTTCACGACGTGGACGCTCTTCACCAGCAGCGCCAGCAGCACGTTCTGGACGTGGGCCACGATCGTTACGATCGCCACGGTCATTACGGTCGCGACGCTCAAAGCGCTCGTCACGTTCACGGAATTCACGCTTAGGACGCATCGGTGCATCAGCTGGCACGATCAGAGCGCGTTCGCCCTGGGCCATTTTCAGCAGCGCGGCAGCCAGCGTTTCGATATCCAGCTCTTCGCCTTCTGCAATCGGCTTGATTTGCGTCAGCAGTTCACGATATTTGTCCAGATCGCTGCTTTCCAGCTGCTGCTGTACTTTAGCGGCGAACTTCTCCAGACGGCGTTTGCCCAGCAGCTCTGCGTTAGGCAGGTCTG
>Ga0308165_1004164_pt1 | contig 14593 bp, 14 predicted proteins | sample PhyWR2_FD_201032 | JGI IMG/M metagenome (GOLD analysis project Ga0308165, IMG submission 201032) | Phyllosphere microbial communities from UC Gill Tract Community Farm, Albany, California, United States - DLSLW.R2 | ecosystem: Host-associated > Plants > Phyllosphere > Unclassified | place: USA...
TCTGCGCCCTGAGTTTTCAGGACTGCATCAATCTGACGTGCGCAGACTTCTTCAGTTTTACCCGCTTCGTTTTCCGCTTCAGTTTCGCCAATACACAGTACTGGGGTTAATCCTGCAGCTTTCAGTACAGCGAATTTCTTGGCAATCAGTTCATCAGACTCAGCATGATAGGTACGACGCTCTGAGTGACCAATGATGATGTACTGGGCACCGACATCTTTCAGCATGTCAGCAGAAGTTTCACCAGTAAAGGCACCTGACAGGTTAGTGTCAACGTTCTGGGCGCCAATAATGATATGGCTACCGGAAGCAGCATGTTTCGCCAGATCCAGATACAGTGCTGGAGGTGCAATAGCTACGCCACAACCATCAACGCCAGCCAGCTCTTTGCGAAGATCCGCAATCAGCTCATGAGCCATATGTTTGCTGCCGTTAAGCTTCCAGTTACCCATCACTAAAGGATGTCTCATTTCAATTCTCCACGCGGTAAGCATTAAAAAGAATGGCCGCCTTAGCGCCTGTCTATCAGGCTCTAAGGCGTCAGGTGTTTCAAAGAGTATAAAGACTCAGCGGAGGAATGACTCTGTTTTTTGTCAATTATCTGCGCTAACTTAATGTATCCGATAGCATCAGCTTAATCGGTTCAACAGCGAAAGTAAGCCCTTTATCGCCGTTATCGACGAGAACATAACGTAGCGGGCCATCATTCTGGGCAAAATAGCGTTTATTTTTCCCTTCGCTCAGCAAGTGATTAATTTTTTCCAGACTCTGTTGTTTTGACAGTGACGGTGTGAAACCGCGGATGATCGCTGCAATATATTCGGTCGCTTTCTCCTTCGCAGCCTTCTGCTCGGCGTTCTTGACCGGGAGCCTGGTTATCTGGAGTGATTTTATTTTTAACGTCCCACGTTCAAGCGCCGCAGAGGCGTAAAGATGCTCATTGATAGTGGTCGCGGCACGTGTCAGATTCGCTTTATCACGACTGGAATCAATCGCCCGAAATTCATTGAGTGGTAACGTCGGATTCTCACTATTAAAAGTGCTACGAAATTGCGTGATAGTTAAATCAAACGTCGGAGCACCAGGCAGAAGGTAAGGAGCAACTTTCAAGACAGGTGCGTTTTCTGTCTGGCTGAGTGCGACAGGACTGATTAATAGTGCTATGACTGGCAGCAGATACTTTATCAACATGCTTCTCCTGGTGATTTTCCCCTGATTGATTAAATCTGCAATCCGCGAGCTTGTCAAAACAGGTACACTGGTAAGTAAGACGATAGCAAGGATTTCAGTGATGACCCTACAACAATGGTTGTTTTCTTTTAAAGGACGTATTGGACGTCGTGATTTCTGGATTTGGATAGGGGTATGGATTGTCGGGCTGGCCATTTTGTTTACCCTGGCGGGCGCTGAACTTATGCCTTACTCCACTGCCGGTCTTTTTTTATCCGGTTCATTAATCCCGACTGCTGCCGTAGTCGTTAAACGACTGCATGACAGGAATAAAAAAGGCTGGTGGGCGTTACTTTTTATCCCAGCATGGCTACTTTTTGCCGGTAACTGGGATATTTTTGGTGGTTTCTGGCAGTGGGGTCTGGGCCGTTTTCTGCCGACGCTGATTATCGTCATGATGATGATAGACCTGGGTAGCTTTCTCGGTACCCAGGGGAGTAATCGCTTCGGTGATGAGACCAGCAAGGTAAAATACCGCTGAATTACCAGTAATGCTCGGCAGTCATATGACCCGGACGGCGGCGTAAATGTTTCGTCATATTCCGGGTCTCTTTCAACAGTTGCTGAGTATCACGCACCATCTCCGGGTTACCACATAACATCACGTGACTGGTCTCAGGCGTCATCGGCAGACCGACAGCGGCTTCCAGCTCGCCACTGGCAATCAGTGCTGGAACCCGGCCATATAATGCGCCAGCAACGACCTCACGGCTGATAACGGTCTGAATACGTAATTTACCGGCATAACGTTCTGCTAGCTGCTGCATCAGTGGCAAATAACTTAAATCATGAGCGTAGCGTACTGCATGTAACAGAACGATATTCTCAAACCGCTCTAAATCTTTACCCTCTTCAAGTATCGACAGATAAGGCCCCAATGCGGTACCGGTGGCTAACATCCACAAGGTATTGCAGTCAGGGACTTCATCCAGCACAAAGAACCCTGCGGCCTCACTGACCAGTAATACTTCATCACCAGGCTGCATTGCATGCAAACGTGGGCTGAGTTTGCCCTCAGGTACGTTAACCAGATAAAACTCAAGACGAGGGTTATGCGGAGCATTAACGTAAGAGTAAGCACGCTGAACACGTTCGCCATCGATGACCAGACCAATTTTGGTAAATTGCCCGGCACTAAACGGAGCGACAGGGGCATCTACCGTGAGACTGAAAAGTGTGTCAGTCCAGTGTTGAATATTGGTAACTTTACCTGTAACCCAATCTGCCATGTCATGCTCCTGTTGCGACGTTTTGACTATTTTTACCCGGATCGAAAGACATTGCCAGCGTCGAAAAGGTTGAAAGCTCGAACCAACAAATCTCGGTATTACAGAATATGTTGCTGAACCTCGAGATCTTTACGGTCTAAATAGTGAATCGACTTGATACGACGAATAGTACGAGATTTACCACGAATGAGTAACGTCTCCGTCGTGGCCATATTACCTTTGCGCGTAATACCGTCCAGTAAATCACCAGCAGTGATACCGGTTGCCGAGAAAATGACATTATCGTTACGTGCCATATCCTCTAGTTTCAATACTTCACCCGCATTGATGCCCATCGCTTTGCAGCGCGCCAATTCTGACTCACCCAGTCGACGGTTTTCTTCGCTGTCACCTTTCACATCATGACGAGCCAGCAGGCGGCCTTGCATGTCACCATCCAGGGCACGTATGACCGCCGCGGAGATAACGCCTTCTGGCGCCCCACCAATGCCATATAGCACATCGACTTCACTGTCTGGCATACAGGTGAGAATTGAAGCAGCAACATCGCCATCTGGTACAGTAAATACGCGAACGCCCAACTGCTGCATTGCTCTGATAGTGGCGTCATGACGGGGTTTAGCCAGAATTGTTACGGTCAGCTCACTGAGGGGTTTATCCAGCGCGTGCGCAATATTGCGTAAGTTAGCTTCAAGACTGAGATTAAGATCGATAACGCCTTTTGCTCCAGGACCGACTACCAATTTTTCCATGTACATATCAGGTGCATGCAGGAAGGTACCTTTATCACCCACCGCCATCACGGCCAGGGCATTAGCCTGACCCATGGCCGTCATGCGTGTTCCTTCAATCGGATCGACAGCAATATCTACCGCATCACCCTTTCCGGTACCGACTTTTTCACCGATATAGAGCATCGGGGCATCATCAATCTCACCTTCACCAATCACGACTTGCCCGTCGATATCGATCTGGTTGAGCACAATGCGCATTGCATGTACTGCGGCACCATCTGCGATATTTTTATCGCCACGCCCTAACCATTTATAACCCGCCAGGGCGGCAGCTTCGGTCACACGGGAAAATTCGATAGCCAGTTCTCGTTTCATCACATACTCACTTATCAGGCAGAATTGTGCGGGAGTTTAGCACAGTGACCACATGACCTCAGAGTGTGAATCAGCCTGGTGCGGCTAAGACGTTAGCTATCGTGGCCATCCTCCCATAGCAGAGTACGATTAACGGCTTTTTTCCAGCCTGCATAGCGATAATTACGCTCAGTGGTTTCAATACCCGGTTTAAAGGTTTTTTCTATTACTGTCTTATCTTGCAGTTCATCAAGACTCTGCCAGAAACCGACCGCCAGACCTGCCAGATAAGCAGCCCCCAAGGCTGTTACTTCACGTACTGCGGGACGTTCAACCGGAGTACCGAGAATATCGGACTGAAACTGCATCAGAAAGTTATTCACCACGGCTCCACCATCCACGCGCAGGGCGTGTAAACGGATACCTGAGTCGGCTTGCATCGCTTCCAGAATGTCTCGGGTCTGATAGGCGATAGACTCAAGCGTGGCGCGGATAATATGGTTGGCATTGACCCCACGGGTAAGGCCCAGGATACCGCCACGGGCGTAAGGATCCCAGTAAGGGGCTCCCAGACCGGTAAAGGCAGGTACCACGTAGACGCCATTACTATTTGGGACTTTACTGGCGAAGTATTCAGAGTCATCAGCATCGCGAATGAGTTTCATCTCATCACGCAGCCATTGAATTGAGGCTCCAGCCATAAATACGGCGCCTTCCAGGGCATAGTTCACTTCACCTTTTGGGCCACAGGCAATGGTGGTTAACAGACCGTGGCTGGAGGTCACGGCTTTTTCACCGGTATTCATCAGCATAAAGCAGCCGGTGCCATAGGTATTCTTGGCCATGCCTGCTTTAACACAGCACTGACCAAAGAGTGCCGCCTGTTGGTCACCGGCAATACCGGCAATAGGGATACGCGTTCCCCCTTTACCGCCGATATTGGTTTTTCCGTATACTTCGGATGATTTACGGACTGATGGCAGCATAATGCGTGGGATATCGAGATGTTTGAGTAATTTATCATCCCAGTCAAGATCCCGAATATTGAATAACATGGTTCGGGAGGCATTGGTATAGTCGGTAACATGGACCCGACCCTGAGTCATTTTCCAGACCAGCCAGGTATCAATGGTGCCAAATAGCAACTCACCACGGTAGGCCCGCTCCCGAGCGCCTTCAACATTGTCGAGGATCCATTTCACCTTGGTGGCGGAAAAATAGGGGTCGACCACCAGGCCGGTATTGTGGCGGATATACTCTTCCAGCCCATCACGTTTCAACTCTTCACAGAGTTCAGCGGTACGTCTGCACTGCCAGACAATCGCGTTATAAATCGGCTTACCTGTTTCACGTTCCCACACGACCGTCGTTTCGCGCTGATTCGTGATACCAATAGCGGCAACTTGGTCAGAATCGATATCTGCTTTTGCCAGTGCTTCTGTCAGAGTGGAGCTCTGTGAAGCCCAGATTTCCAGAGGGTCATGTTCGACCCAGCCTGATTTAGGATAGATTTGGGTAAGTTCATGCTGGGCGATACTGATGATATTGGCATTATTATCCAGGACAACGGCACGTGAGCTGGTTGTGCCTTGATCGAGTGCGACAATATATTTTTTTTCGGTAGTCATTAGCAGATCCTGAATGAATATTTTTACTGCCTGCTGCCTCTCTTCCTTGTATTAAAACAGCAATGCTGGCCAATTTTACCCCTGGCGTACCGATAAGTGGCAGCAGTGAATTAACAAAGAGTGAGCCAGTAAACAAAATTCAGCACGTTATGAGAGATAAATTGCCGCGAAATGCGTGTTTTAGGTGAAGAATATGACGACCAGGGGCTGACACATGATATGTTACGCAAAGAGCATAGTAAGCCGCTGGACACAAGCATCCGTGCTACTTACAATCGGTTAACGCTATGTGTTACACATAGGCTCATAAAGGCGTCGCCGAGAAATCGGGGCGAGGGTAATCCTGACGCATTCGAATTGTAGCTTGGAGTGTATCGGGTAAAACATCCATCAACGCCTGGCCATTCAGGAGAGGTTTACAATGTCATTTGAAGTATTTGAGAAACTGGAAGCAAAAGTTCAGCAGGCTGTTGATACGATTACTCTGTTACAGATGGAAATCGAAGAGCTGAAAGAAAAGAACAACGTGGTGTCCCAGGAACTACAACAAGCAGAAGGTCAGAAGGATGAGCTGGTACGTGAAAATGGCTCACTGAAAGAACAACTGCAAGGCTGGCAGGATCGCTTGCAATCCCTGCTCGGTAAGATGGAAGAAGTATAACGCGATACCGACAGTAAAAGAGCTTCAAAACAGGCCTCCGAAGAGGTCTGTTTTACTCTGTCATGTTTCCAAACAGTGGACTGATACTTGCCCTATTGCTGGCTATTCGATATCCAGTGCGTCTTCAGAAAGAATAATACCCGTATTATCAGCATACAGATGATCGCCTGAGAAGAATGTCACACCCCCGAAGTTCACGCGGACATCACTTTCGCCGATTCCTTCACTTGGGACGCCCGCGGGAGTAGCAGCAACAGCCTGAATACCAATATCAAGCTCTGCCAGGTCGTCAACTTGACGAACTGCACCATAGACCACAATGCCTTCCCACTCATTTTTATGAGCCAGGCGAGCCAGGTCAGCATCAATCAGTGCGCGACGTACAGAACCGCCACCGTCAACTAACAAGACATTCCCAAGTCCATTCTCTTCAAGCAGGGTATAGAGCAGCCCGTTGTCCTCAAAGCATTTTACCGTAATAATTTGCCCACCAAACGACGACCGTCCGCCAAAGTTAGAAAATAGCGGCTCAACGACGTTGACCTCTTCCTGGTAGACATCACAAAGTTCGGAAGTATCATATTTCATAGGATTCAGGTTCATCTGTTGCAGGGAACTCTAGTATATAGTGTAAAGTTAACTGTTTGCAAAACCATCAATTGTTAATTGTTATTTATTACCTGTATACCCGTTATACATCAAGGTTTGTGAGTATTACCGCTAAGTTGTACTCAATACCACACCAACAGCAAATAACACATTGGCTAGCAAAGCGCCTTTGACCGTGCGTTCGAGCATTGGACGCATGGCGACAGGGTCTTGTTCACGTAACACGTAGAGAGCTTGTTTGATCAGCAGCGGTGCTGCCAGAATAAATAGCCATCCCCATAAGCTGTTGAGCCAAAAAAGATTAAACAGGGAAAAACAGACCAGCGATCCGATTAGCAGGCAGACGTGGTAGCGACGAGCAATGACCGGGCCCAGGCGTACTGCCAGGGTATTTTTGCCATTTTCGCTGTCGCTATCGATATCACGTAAGTTATTAATATTGAGTACTGCTGTAGCCAGTAATCCACATGCTGTAGCCGGAAAAATAACTAATAAAGTGAGGGTATGGGCTTGCAGATACCAGGTTCCCGCGACACTAATCCAGCCAAAAAAGATCAGTACGGAAATGTCACCAAGCCCCATATAGCCGTAAGGACGAGTGCCGACGGTATAGGTGATTGCTGCGGCGATGGATAATACACCTAATAGTAAGAATCCGAGAAAATCAGTAAAGGTTTCGCAGGCCAATGCCACCAGTGAGAAGCCGGACAGACAAATTAGAATCACGGTAATGACCAAGGCTCGTTTCATTTGTGCCTGGGTAATCAGCCCCTTTTGCATACCGCGCAATGGTCCGATGCGGTCTTCTTTATCACTGCCTTTTACGGCGTCACCATAATCATTAGCCAGATTGGACAGAATCTGTAACAGGCCAGCAGTGAGTAACGCTAGCAGAGCTATCGCTGGGTTAAAAACATGCTGCCAGTAGGCAAGTGCGGAGCCGCAGACGATAGAAGCAAACGCCAAGGGGAGGGTACGGGGGCGCAGGCTCTCAAGCCAGGCTTGGGTCATACTCGCAGATTGCGGATTGCTCATTATTTCAGGCGCCAGATAAAAAAGGGTACATAGGTTGTCCCTTAAAGTGAATAATAAACACCAATGTTTGTGGTAATAGATAGCAACTAGTTGATTGTAGATGGTTAAGCATAAATCGGGATAATTGTTTTTCTTCAGGTCTTGATAAAAAAAGGAGGCATAAGCCTCCCTTTAATCAAATAAAATGCATTTATTGGAAATTACAGGATAAAGCGGCTCAGATCTTCATCAGCAACCAGTTCATCCAGATGCTTACCAACATAATCGGCATCGATAAGTACAGACTGACCGTTCATCTCGCTGGCGTCATAAGAGATCTCTTCCACCAGACGTTCAAGTACAGTGTGCAGACGGCGAGCACCGATATTTTCGGTAGACTCATTCACCTGCCATGCGGCTTGTGCAATACGACGAATACCATCTTCAGTAAAATCGATATTGACCCCTTCAGTGGCCATCAGCGCTTTGTACTGAACAGTAATAGAAGCATTAGGTTCGGTAAGAATACGCTCAAAGTCATTCACGGTCAGCGCTTGTAATTCGACGCGAATAGGAAGGCGACCCTGTAGCTCAGGAATCAAGTCAGAAGGGCTGGCAACCTGGAAAGCTCCAGAAGCAATAAACAGGATATGGTCAGTTTTTACCATGCCATGTTTAGTTGAGACGGTGCAGCCTTCTACCAGCGGCAGCAGGTCACGCTGAACACCTTCACGAGAGACGTCTGGTCCGGAAGCATTACCACCGCGCTTACAGATTTTGTCGAATTCATCAATAAACACGATACCGTGCTGTTCAACGGCATCGATAGCGTCTTGTTTCAACTCTTCTGGGTTCACCAGTTTGGCTGCTTCTTCTTCAATGAGCAGCTTCATCGCGTCTTTAATTTTCAGTTTACGTGGCTTTTGCTTCTGGCCACCGAGATTCTGAAACATAGATTGCAACTGGCTGGTCATCTCTTCCATACCTGGAGGAGCCATGATTTCCACGCCTACTGGGGCAGCAGCAAGGTCGATTTCAATCTCTTTATCGTCCAGCTGACCTTCGCGGAGTTTTTTACGGAAGCTTTGACGTGCAGCAGAAGGTTCTGGCTGCGTCTCAGACTGACCCCAGTTATTTTTTGCTGGTGGGATCAGAACATCCAGAATGCGCTCTTCGGCCAGCTCTTCAGCACGAAAACGGTTCTTATCGATAGATTGCATGCGAACCATTTTCACAGCAGCATCCGTCAGATCACGGATAATGGAATCGACTTCTTTACCGACATAACCTACTTCAGTGAATTTAGTGGCTTCTACTTTGATAAACGGTGCATTTGCCAGTTTTGCCAGTCGACGGGCAATTTCAGTTTTACCCACACCGGTTGGACCGATCATCAGAATATTTTTTGGCGTGACTTCATGGCGCAACTCTTCATCCAGTTGCATACGGCGCCAGCGGTTACGCAGTGCAATAGCCACGGAGCGTTTAGCGCTATCCTGGCCAATAATATGTTTGTTCAGCTCGCTGACAATTTCGCGTGGAGTCATTTCAGACATGGGAGATCCTTACGCCTTAGACGATAATTCTTCAATAGTGTGGAAATGGTTGGTGTAGATACAGATGTCACCGGCAATTTGCAGTGATTTTTCAACGATATCATGAGCACCTAATTCCGTGTTGTTCAGCAACGCACGAGCAGCAGCCTGCGCGAAAGGTCCACCTGAACCAATAGCAATCAGGTCATCTTCTGGCTGAATAACATCGCCATTACCGGTGATAATCAGTGACGAGTTTTCGTCTGCAACGGCCAGTAATGCTTCAAGCTTGCGTAGCATACGGTCAGTACGCCAGTCTTTCGCGAGTTCAACAGCAGCCTTCACCAGGTGACCCTGGTGCATTTCAAGTTTGCGCTCGAAGAGTTCAAACAGCGTAAAAGCATCTGCTGTGCCGCCAGCAAAGCCTGCAATCACTTTATCGTTGTATAAACGACGTACTTTTTTAACATTACCTTTCATCACGGTATTGCCAAGAGTCGCCTGGCCATCGCCACCGATCACTACTTTGCCGTTACGGCGTACACTTACTATTGTTGTCACGAGCAGACCCCTTTGCATCAGCTAAATATTAGCCCGGTGCGGCGCACAGGGCATAATTTAGTTATAAATGGGGGGGGTTTTTAGGGTTTCAACCCCCGAAAGCAAGACGAATGCAGTTACCATGTCCGGCTATTTTTAGACGGCTTATAGTATTGTCGGCATTTTCTTTACCTTTTAATGGCCCGATCACCACCCGGTTCCAGCCATTATTGGTCGTAATACGTGAATCAAAACCTTCAAATGCAAGCTGAGCACGAACAGTTTCAGCCTGCTCACTGCCTTTAAATGAACCGCACTGAACCATCCAGCGCCGCTCATCTTTTTTCTCTTGAGACTCTGCAGCACGTTTTACCGGCTCAGGTTCACGAGTTACTGGAGTAACGGGTGCTGTTTCTCGCTGAACAGGCTTAGTTTGTTGTGTATGAGGCGGTGTCTGTACTAAGTCCTGATAAGGTTGTGCCGTAGCTTTTGGCGGCTGAGTTTGTGCCACCCGCGGCTGTGGTACAGATTGTTCTACTACTCGAGGTTGAGTCCTGGGCTGTTCTGCCACACGGGCCTGTGCCTGAGCATTTAATGATTGTTGCTGGGCTTGAATCTGTTTTTGGCGTTGAGCGGTCGTTTGCTCATTCCAGGGAACTTCATTCAGCTGCATGGGTTGCTGCTGACGCATATCGGCCTGCATCTGTTCCAGTAACTGACGCTGTTCATTAGTTAACTGCTTTGAATTTATGACTTCGCCACCCGCCGTTGGCTCTGTAGGCGAAAGTACCCCTGGCTGGCGGTTTTCCAGCTCTTTAATGTAACGCCAGCGTTCTTCTGGTTTAGGGGGCAAACCGTTACCGGTGACTTTATGGCCTGGAATAACTTCTATTTCTTCCGCTTTACGATGCGTGATGAAGTAAAGGGCACTGACAAAAGCCACAACGATAGTTGCCGCAATAACGACCATTGTAGGTGATACTGAGGAACGACGTTGCGTTTTACGGGAATTCGTTTTTTTGCGCCGCGTACCTGGTGATTGCGCGCGGCGTACATAATCTCGTTGTGCCACTATGCTGTCTTCATTCGTTTAATGGTCCCTTATCCCCGTCATACTTCAAGTTGCTTAGGTGTTGCCTGCGTCCAGACTGCCGAATCACATAGTTTGTCTATGCTCATCGTCTGTCTGAACTTGGCGCCTACAAGCAACTCGAATTATTTTGGGTATATGTTACTTAAGGGGCGGGTCTTTGACCAGTTTATGCGAGTACAAAGTGGCTCATTTTTCTTTTCCGGGTGCACTGGTGCTACCGCGCTCAACCAAAACACAGTCTAACAGACGTGATCCGTTACTTACCGCTTGACCTTGCAACTGATCCAGCAAGAGCAGCATAGCCTCCTTACCAATATCGAACCGAGGTTGTGCCACCGTCGTGAGCGGTGGGTCACAATATTTGGACAGCGCAATATCATCAAATCCCATAATAGAGATATCTTGCGGCACCCTTAGGCCTCGGCGTTTAGCGCTGGATATTGCGCCCAGAGCCATGACATCGGTATGACAAAAAATGGCGGTGGGTGGCTGAGGTAACATCATCAGCTGTTCCAGTGCATCTGAACCCGCTTCAAAAGTAAAATCACCGCGCGCAATATAGTGTGGATTAACCTCAGTACCGGTTCGACGCAGAGCCTGCACATAGCCTTGCAGACGATAATGGCAGTGCGGCATTTCTTCTGGGCCGGCAATACAGGCAATCCGCTTATGCCCCAGTTTCTGTAAATAAGAAACAGCATCGAAAGCCGCGGTCAGGTTATCGATATGTACGGTGGGCAGTTCGAGCTCAGGGGCAAACTCATTCGCCATCACTATCGGTGGCAGATTACGCTGTTCTTCTTTGCTGGCACCAAACGGTAAGCGAGAACCCAGCAGTAACATTCCGTCGATCTGCTTGGTAATAATAAGGTCAATAAAGGTCTTTTCTTGCTGATTCTGGTGGGCACAATCACCGATCAATACCAGATAGCCATGGCTGGCTGCTGTTATCTCAATTCCACGGATAATCTCACTAAAAAAGGGATCACAAATATCCGGAACAATGACTAACAGTGTGCGTGATTCATTACGTTTGATATTTCGACCTAAAGAGTGCGGTAAATAACCGACTTCAATCGCAGCTTGTTCGACGCGATGGCGAGTATGTTGCGATACTTTATCGGGGTTCATCAGAGCACGTGATACGGTTGCTGTTGAGACCTTAGCCCGGACAGCAACATCTTTCATGGTGGCATTTTCCACCGGTTGTTTAGTCGACTTCAACGTCTTTCTCCTCGCGCGTACTACGCTATCATCAACACATCCTGTGCTGCTGACAGTTTCCCCCATTCTTAGCAGAATATGCGGTGTGTAGTTACAAAAATTTCATAGGAAATGTGACGAATATTGAATTTTTCGATCTGCTTCGCATAAAGCAGTCCTTTTTGTGCTAACCCTCAATCGGATCGACGTCGAGCATCCATTTGACTTTACGTGCTTCGGGTAGCGTATTGATAAGCATTAGCGTATGGCTTATCAGCTTTTGTAGCTGAGCCCGGGATGGATGCTGAAGTAATAATTGCCAGCGAAAACGGCCACTACGCTTGGCTTGTAAAGCGGGAACGGGACCCATTATCCAGAGCTGTTCGTCCCGTAGCGGGCTGGCCTCCAGAAGGTTGCGTAGTTGCTGAAGAAAGAGTGCCGCCTGGTGGTTATTCTGATCTTCAGCGCGAAACATGGCATGACTGGTAAAGGGAGGTAAAAAAACCGTTTTCCGTTCAGTCAATGTTTCACTGGCAAAAGCATCGTAGCCCTTGGTGAGCAAGGTCTGCAATAAAGGGTGCTCCGGGTGGTGCGTCTGGAGTAATACTTCCCCTTTTTTACCTGCTCGTCCCGCCCGACCAGAAACTTGCACATAAAGCTGGGCAAAACGTTCGGCTGCTCTGAAATCACCTGAAAACAGCGCACCATCAACATCCAGTAAAGCCACCAGAGTGACATCAGGAAAATGATGTCCTTTTGCCAGCATTTGAGTGCCAATCAGTAAACGCGCTCCGCCACGATGAACCTCGGCGAGTTGTTGTTCCAGTGCTCCCTTACGACTTGTAGTGTCACGGTCGATACGTGAAATAGGGATATCGGGAAACAGAGGTTGCAGGCTATGTTCAAGCTGTTCGGTACCCATACCGACGGAGATCAGATGGGTTGAGCCGCATTGCGGACATTGATTAGGAATAGCGCGCTGGCTATCGCAGTGATGGCAACGCAAATTACGCTGTCCCTGATGCACGGTATAGTAACTGTCGCAGCGAGTACATTCTGCAATCCAGCCACAATCGTGACACAGCAGGGCGGGAGCATAACCGCGACGGTTTAGAAACAAGATGACCTGGTTATCTGCTGCCAGATGTTTACCAATACTTTTAATCAGTGCGGGTGATAAACCGGATTTTAGTACCTGACCTTTGAGATCGATAACATGTTGCGTGGCAGGCGTCGCGTTACCTGCCCGCTTGGTCAGACGTAACTGATGATACTTGCCGAGTTGTACATTGTGCAGCGTTTCCAGGGCTGGAGTGGCAGAGCCAAGAATGATGGGAATATCTTCAGTCCAGGCACGATAAACCGCGAGATCCCTGGCGTGATAACGCCAGCCTTCATGTTGTTTATAAGAGCTGTCATGCTCTTCATCTATCACGATAACCCCAAGATGACAGAATGGCGTAAACAGTGCGGAACGGGTTCCAATAACAATCGCTGCTTCCCCGTTGCGTGCTTTTAGCCAGACATTCAGTCGTTCACTGTCGTTTAAACCTGAATGCATAACCTCGACTGGTGCATGGAAACGTTCTCTGAATCGGGCAATCGTCTGCGGCGTCAGGCCAATTTCAGGTACCAGTACCAGCGCCTGTTTACCTTGTGCGAGGGCATTTTCCAGCACGCTAAGATAGACTTCCGTTTTACCTGAACCCGTTATTCCAGCGAGCAACCAGCATGAAAAATGGTCGGCACCACTGTGTATTGCCCCTACCGCAGTCGCTTGCTCGGTATTCAGTGTTAACCGTTCTCCTGTCATTGAATAGGTTTTTCGCCAGTCTTCTGAAGCCGGAGCGGCGCTATTTAGCTCACATAGCCCTTTGACTTTTAATGCTTGTAATGCGGCTTCATTGATTTCTAGTTCACTGACCTGATGACGCCAGATAATGGCGTGACGTAATGCTGCCAAGGCCTGTTGTTGCTTCGGGGCGCGTTTCAAACTATTAAGATCGATGGCTTTACCCTGTTCGGTCGCAAACCAGTACCACAGTGGGGCATGGTGGGCGGGTTTCCCCTGACGTAATAAAACAGGCAGAGCATGGAACAGAACTTCACCAATCGGATAATGGTAATACTCAGCAGCCCACAGCAGTACTCGCCACAGGGGGTGGGGAAATAGTGACGTACTGTCCAGCAGGGCAGAAATAGGTTTGAGACTGTCTAAAGCCAGTTCGCTGTGTTCCTTCACTGCCATAACAATGCCTATTGCCTGGCGTTGTTTACCAAACGCAACCTGCACCCGACAACCTGTTGTGACCTGCATTCCTTCCGGGATAAGATAATCAAAAGTACGTGCCAGAGGGACCTGAAGGGCTACTTGGGCGATGGGCATGGAGATATCCTGACAGGAAAAAAGACGTAATAGTGTACACTGCACGCAGCGAGTTTGCGGATCAGTTTGCACCTTTAATCGGTTTTCTGTATGATTCGCCGCCTTTGGTGCGCAATTTTGGCGCCAAAACTCATCCATTTATTAACATCGCGTGGTGTCTGGCGTTAGGGCTGGAAGGGCGACGCGGCCTTATTTGAGGTTTGCCATGAGAAAGAATATTCATCCAAGTTATAATGCGATTACTGCAACGTGTTCTTGCGGTAATGTTATCAAAACCCACTCTACTTTGGGTCACGACCTGAACCTGGACGTGTGCGGTAACTGCCACCCATTCTATACTGGTAAACAACGTGTTGTTGATACCGGTGGTCGTGTTG
>Ga0308165_1004165_pt1 | contig 14591 bp, 10 predicted proteins | sample PhyWR2_FD_201032 | JGI IMG/M metagenome (GOLD analysis project Ga0308165, IMG submission 201032) | Phyllosphere microbial communities from UC Gill Tract Community Farm, Albany, California, United States - DLSLW.R2 | ecosystem: Host-associated > Plants > Phyllosphere > Unclassified | place: USA...
GAGTAAAAGCGATTCCTGAAGCACAATTTGAAGTCGTTCACTCACTGGCAAAATGGAAAAGAAAAACGCTCGGTCTGCATGACTTCAGTACTGGCGAAGGGCTTTACACGCACATGAAAGCCCTGCGTCCGGACGAAGATCGTCTGTCACCGATCCACTCTGTCTATGTGGATCAGTGGGACTGGGAGCGCGTAATGGGTGATGGCGAACGCCACCTTGGTACGCTGCACAAAACGGTTGAGAGCATCTGGGCGGCCATGAAAGCCACTGAAGTTGCTGTCGCTGAGCAAACAGGACTGACACCTTTCTTACCTGAGCAGATTCATTTTGTTCACAGCGAAACCTTGCAGCAACGTTATCCTGAACTGGATGCTAAAGGCCGTGAACGTGCGATAGCGAAAGAGCTGGGTGCGGTATTCCTGATTGGTATCGGTGGTGCGCTGGGTGACGGTAAACGTCATGATGTTCGCGCCCCGGATTATGATGACTGGTCAACGCGCACCGAGGGCGGTTTTGCTGGTCTGAACGGCGATATCCTGGTATGGAACCCGATTCTGGAAGATGCTTTTGAGCTTTCCTCTATGGGGATCCGCGTTGATGCCGAAACGCTTAAACGCCAGTTAGCGCTGACTAACGATGAAGATCGTTTGAAACTGGAATGGCACCAGTCGCTGCTGAAAGGTGAAATGCCACAAACTATCGGCGGTGGTATCGGCCAGTCTCGTTTAACTATGCTGATGTTACAGTTGCCGCATATTGGCCAGGTTCAGTGTGGCGTATGGCCTGCTGATATTCAGGCCGCAGTAAGCGACCTGCTGTAAGGCTAGCGTTTCCAGCGCCGCAGTAAACGTCCTTTAAGTCCGGTATCAAAGCGCCAGATATGATCGAAAATGCGCATGATACCGGGTTTGCCATGTCCCGACATAGCAACGGCATGGAAGCGATGCTGATGCTGGCGCTGTAACACCTTCACGGTATTGACCACATCATCCGGCAAGCGCTGGGCGATAAAATCAGAAATCACCACCGCATCAGCATCATAACCTTCTGGCCCTTTCATTCGCTCAATCACCGAACGAAAACAGTTAGCCAGGTCGGTGCCACCATGAAAACGCTGACTTAAAAAGCGAATCGCTTCTTCCAGACCGCCACTTCCGCTGACCTCATAACGAATGACATCATGCGAAAACATCTCGATAAAGCAGCGTCGATTATCTGCCAGGGCAATGCGCATTAACGCCAGACAGAACGCTTTGGCACATTGCTCATTAAAGCCCCCCATCGAACCAGAGGTATCGACACAGATAATAAATGGACCACGGGGCTGTTCATCAAAATCCTGGTGAGCAACCGGGCGTTCAATCACCTTTTCCCGCCATGAATCGCCGTGTAGTCGATAACTGAGCAGCTGCTTTTCCACCAGCCGACGATAGAACTCATATTCAAGTTCAGTGATACCTAAAGTAGCCAGTTCTGTGGGCAGTAAACGCAGAATATCGTCCCCAAGGGTCAAGCCATCAACCTGCTCCGGGACAGTGGAAGGTTCACGAACCAGAGTACGCCAAAGCTCGGTAGGCGCATTTTCACGGGGAACGGATTTGGCTTCCCGGGATCGTCCCAGCTGTTCTGCCAGTTTCATTAACTCAGGTTGGCTGGCAAGAAAATCACCGTATTGAACTATCAGCTGATAGTCAGCGTAGCGTAACCCTCCGCCACGGCTCATATCCCATAGCTTGCCTGCGGCGGTATCATTTTCTGCCAGGGTTGCATCCAGCTGGCCGCTCAATGCCATACGCGCCTGAATTTCGGCCAGTAACTTATCGCGCTCATCTTCCAGGATCTGCTGACTTAACAAGGTCGCCTGAAGCACCAGACTGATACGCCAGCGCTGTAAAAACAGGGTATGCAGCGCGGGTGTCAGAGTGGAAGCGGGTGTCACTAAGGTTTTTGCTTCCTGCTTAAAGGGAGAGTCTAACTTTTCCAGCAGTCGCGTAATTTCAGGTATTTTCAGCGCCAGCTGGGCAGTGTTCAGCGTCTGGCTTTGCTGGAAACACAGTACTTCTTGAGCCAGTGCCTCAGGGACTTTCCCCTCTTTCAGACGGTTTTTTAGCTGCTCCCGCCAGCGAGGTAAGTCTTCACTGACGGCTTTTTTCAGTCGTGGATATTTTTCAAAAAAAACCGCCAGCGTGGGTGAGGCCAGTAATGCGACAATAATCCCTTCTATCAGCTCACCTTCAGCGATAGTTAAGATAATATCCAGAGCTTCAACACTTAGCATTGACGGGCCTGTTGAAGTTGCGCTGCCACCTCTTGCAAGCTAGCTTCAATTTTGGCTAACCAGTCGTTCTCGATAAACAAACACTTCTGCTGATGATTAAAACGTTCATGCTGCTGATGCAACTGAGCGTCCAGGGCATCCAGTTGCTGTTTTATTTCGTCCGGAACCCCTTGCTGCTGATGACCCGGTAACGTCAGACGCGTAGCTTGCAGGCTGATATCACGCAGCGTCAGATGCTGACTATTATCCACACTCATATCCAGCGTCTGGGCAAAACCGATCCCGTTGAGCTTGCCGCGGATCTCTCCGCCTTTGCTTAGCCACTGTGCCAGGGCGTCATGGGTGAGAGTGATATGAATCACTTCGATATCATGCAGCCGTAGCGGTTTTTGCAGCAATAACGTTAAGGTTTCGCCAGTTAAGTTCTCTGGAAGTTGATACTGAGGCTTACGGCTGAACATCCCGGTTTGCTTATTCACCGTCAGCGCTTCTTTATCATTACTTTGCTGCTGTAACTGCACGCGACGCTGGGTAATGGTAGTGAGTTTTGTCAGCATCGATTGTTGTTGCCAGCCATGACCGGTCATCAATACTTCAAGCTGCTGTTGCATCATCGCCATGGCTGCGGTGTCGTGCCAGAGGCAATCTTTTAGCAGGATAAGGTCAATCGGCTGCACCGTATCGCGGCCATTAAAGAAGGCACTCGCTTGCAATAAACGCATCGCCTTCTTCCAGCGTCGGTCAGAAACATAAGGCGCACCTGGAGTGACCTCAAGCTGCTGACGTAACATAAACACAAGATCAAACACATCGTCAGGTAAGCGGACATTGCCTATCTCTTGCTGCCAGCTAAAATACTCGTCGTCAGTGATTTGCAGGTTTTCCGGTACAGGATTTTGGTTTTCGTCCTGAGTACTCACTAACATTGAGCGAAAGTTATTTTTATCCTGTACTTTATCCAGCCATAAACGAATCAGCATGCGGTCATACAAGGCTTCGAGGCTGCTATCCGCCTCCGGTAATTCGTTAGAAGCAGCAACGAGAAGACGCATCGGGATCTTTTCTTCCCCGGCTCCGTTACGAAACCGTCTTTCATTGATTGCGGTCAGTAAGGTATTGAGGATAGCCGGACCGGCTTTCCAGATTTCATCAAGAAAGACAATTTCAGCTTCCGGTAAATAACCCGCCGTTAAGCGCTCATAGCGACCTTCATCTTTGAGGGCCTGAATGGAGAGTGGACCGAACACTTCTTCTGGTGTTGAGAAGCGGGTCATCAGATACTCAAACGCACGGGCATTTCGAAAAGCAAACTTTAACCGGCGTGCAATCAGGCTCTTGGCAATTCCTGGAGGACCAAGTAAAAAAACACTTTCGCCGCTTAATGCAGCGAGTAAACACAAGCGAATGGCATGCTGGCGTTCAAACAGACCTTTCTCTAAAGCCTGGCTGAGACGTGCGATTCTTTCTGCGAGTAAATGTGATTGAGCCATAATTAATTTTGCATCCTTACAGGGAAGGCTCAAGATAGCGCAAGAAGACGGTTTTCGTCATCAAGAGCATACCTGGGAAGCCTCCAGGTCCGGGTATACTTGTTCAGGATCACAAAAAAGATGGCTTATGAATACAAAGAGTAAGCAATCGTTGCCAGCCGTTACCCTGGCCGCGATTGGTGTTGTTTACGGTGATATTGGTACCAGCCCGCTCTATACCTTACGCGAGTGCCTGTCCGGGCAATTTGGTATTGGGGTGGAGCGCGAGGCTATTTTTGGCTTCTTATCGCTGATTTTCTGGCTGCTGGTCATGGTTGTTTCCATTAAATATCTGCTCTTTGTGATGCGGGCTGATAACGCCGGCGAAGGGGGAACCCTGACACTGATGTCACTTGCCGGGCGCAATACCTCTGCCCGGAGTACGGCTTTGCTGATTATTATCGGGCTGGTGGGGGGCAGCTTTTTCTACGGCGAGGTGGTGATAACCCCGGCAATCTCGGTGATGTCAGCCATTGAAGGGCTGGAGATAGTCGCTCCGTCACTGGATACCTATATTGTGCCACTTTCCATCGCGGTGCTGACCTTGCTGTTCGTGATTCAAAAACACGGCACAGGTACGGTCGGAAAACTCTTCGCCCCGGTAATGTTGCTATGGTTTTTGACACTCGCTGTGCTCGGTGGGCGGGCAGTGATAGCGAATCCGGAAGTGCTACAAGCCCTGAATCCCTACTGGGCGTTTAACTTCTTTGTACAATATAAAGCGGTCTCTTTCTTTGCTCTCGGCGCAGTGGTACTGGCAATCACCGGGGTTGAAGCGCTGTATGCGGATATGGGCCATTTTGGTAAATTACCGATTCGAATTGCCTGGTTTATCGCAGTCCTTCCCGCGCTGGTGCTGAACTATTTTGGCCAGGGTGCGTTGTTACTACAAAATCCAGAAGCGATTAAAAACCCCTTCTTTTTACTGGCCCCTGACTGGGCGCTGATTCCGTTACTGGTTCTGGCTACTCTGGCGACCGTTATCGCTTCTCAGGCGGTGATTTCAGGCGTGTTCTCACTGACGCGTCAGGCGGTTCGTCTGGGATATTTGTCCCCGATGCGTATCATCCATACCTCGGAAAAAGAGTCCGGGCAAATCTATATCCCGGTGGTGAACTGGATCCTCTATATCGCCGTCGTGCTGGTGATTATTGGCTTCGAACATTCAAGTAATTTAGCCGCGGCTTACGGTATTGCGGTCACCGGAACCATGATACTGACCAGTGTACTGGCCTGTACCGTTGCACGTAAAAACTGGCACTGGAATAAGATTATTGTTGCCCTGGCAGGGCTGATTTTCTTATCTATTGATATTCCGCTGTTCTCTGCCAACCTGGTGAAAATCTACTCTGGCGGCTGGTTACCCCTCAGTTTAGGGTTCGTGATGTTTATCATCATGATTACCTGGAAAAGTGAGCGTTTTCGTTTGTTACGCAAAATGAATGAACATGGCAACTCACTGAACGCGATGGTAGCCTCACTAGAAAAAACGCCGCCGACACGTGTGCCAGGAACCGCGGTGTATATGTCCCGTGGCATCAACGTGATTCCGTTTGCACTACTTCATAATCTTAAACATAACAAAGTGCTGCATGAAAGGGTGCTGTTACTGACGTTTCGCACTGAAGATGTTCCCTATGTGCATAATCTACAGCGTGTGACGATTGAACAGCTTTCACCGACCTTCTGGCGAGTGATTGCGAGATATGGCTGGCGCGAGACGCCGAATGTTGAAGAAGTCTTCTACCGTTGCCGAATGGAAGGGCTGAGCTGCGAAATGATGGAAAGCTCGTTCTTTATCTCTCATGAGTCACTGATTATCGGTAAACGACCCTGGTATTTACGTTTGCGTGGCAGGTTGTTTATGGCCTTACAAAGAAACGCCCTGCGCGCCCCAGACCAGTTTGAGATCCCACCCAACAGGGTAATTGAACTGGGAACCCAGGTCGAAATTTAGTGTAAAGGGCCTCTGTTTACAGAGGCTCTTCAGACTGATGATAAAATTCAAGCTTTCCGCGCAGGGTGTTGATTTTATAAAGTTAGTACAATCAATAGACTGCCCATCCCGTTTACTTGTTTAAAATAGTATTGTTGGATTATCTCTTCGATATTTATTCCGAACGCCATTTGGTGTGGAAAATTCAAATAAACATAGCCTACTCAGTATCGAGCAGAGCTCTTGGCCTCAGAAAATACCATTACGTTAAAATAATGGGAAGTGCTTTCAGAAAATGAAACGCAGAGTTGAAAGTTAAATAATCTCATAATTAAATAGTGGGGTAGTTTTATAGTCACTCATTATAGAAACCGTACCATAAATATGAGAGGTCTTAAAAAATGGAAAAAAAATACAATTTATTGGTAAAATTCAAACAAGAAGAGATATCTCATGTGAAAGATGGCGTTTTATATTTTCATGATGATAGAACTATATTAAGAGATAATTATTTTATATTTAATGTTAATTATAGAATGGCTATTCCTGGTCTGGCTGCTACCGGTAAAAAAGAATTCACAGAAAATGATATAGATCTCTCAGAATATAAAGGTCTTGTTTATGTTGAAAATGATATGACATCCGGTGAACTGGAAGAACTTGCAGAGAAGTACAGACAGCTTGCTATTGTAGAGTATGTCGTTTTAGAGCCAGCAGAACCTATTATACCGCCCTCCATGCCTGACTTGAAGGAGCCCTGTATCAGGGTATTGTCTCACACTCCTGACCTCACTAGCCATCAAACATATCTTCGGGCACAGGCTGGAACAGACGTTTATGGTATTGATGCTGACTATGCCTGGTCGATAGGTGTTACCGGGAAAGGGGTTAGATGTGCCGATATTGAATGGGGTAATATTTATGATCATGAAGATTTAAAAAGCTCTAATTTCATAGAGCTTCTTGCTACAACTAACCATGGTTCTGACGATCATGGTGCTGGTGTGACTGGCATCATCTTCGCCAGAGATAACGGCTCTGGTATGAAAGGTGTAGTTCATGGTCTTGATTACTTCTATGGCATATCTGAAATAACGTATGGCAGACCTGCTGGTATTGCGAAGGGACTGGAGTATCTTCGCCCCGGCGATGTTTTCTTATTTGAGATGCAAACTGGGGGGCAATACGGCAGGTATGTACCACCTGATTTTAATATGGCTGTTTGGGATTTAACCAAAAAAGCGACAGATAATGGAATTATTATTGTTATGACAGCAGGAAATGGGGAGGAGAATTTGGATGATCCCTTTTACGCAGAATATAGAAACCGAGGAGACAATGGCGCTATTCGTGTAGGTGCCGGAACAAAAGTCGGTCGTCATCGAGCCTCTTTCTCTACTTATGGCAGTAGCATGGTTCATTTGCAAGGATGGGGTGACTGGACAGTCGCGAGTACTGGAGGTGGTGATCTTTTTAACGCTGGTCCCTTAAGAAACTACAGATCTGATTTTAGTGGTACATCATCAGCCGGACCAATAGTCGCCTCTGCAGTTATTGCTGTACAGTCATGGTATAAAGCGAATCATAATGGTGAAGTACTATCTCCTCGTGCCATGAGAAGTCTTTTAATCCAGACGGGTACTCCACAAGGAAATGGCGGGCATATTGGTCCTCTTCCTAATATTAGAAGAGCAATAGAAGCACTCCAAGGTAGTAGTGATATTCCAGCACCATGGTCTCCAGGTGCTATTCGCTACGAAGTTGATGATCTTGTTACACACAACGGTTACATCTGGAAGTGCACATATGCCCATATTTCCCAGCCAGTGTGGGCTCCGGGTACGGCGGGTGTATATTTATGGGGTAGAGTAGCATCGTAGTATATTAAAATTGGGGTCTCGGTAATGTTGAGTGTTTTTTTACGAACTGCTGAGGCCAATAATGTAGATAAACACTTCCTTGTTTGAAGGGTTTTTTATATAACTTTATGGTTTTCCTTTTAGTGGATAATATAGTTAAAGGGTTTTCATTAATAATAAAACGTCCTGCCAGTTAGAGCCTGTTTTTATTAATTAATGCATTATGTTGATATTATAACGTGTCTGCTAATGAATACGTTTTCCGTGACGTAATAAATCTATAATAAGCTGGTCATATATTTTCACCAAGTTATCGAGTGATACATTCCGAGTTTCCAGTGTAAAGCATAGCATCAGGCTCTTAAGCAGGATCTCTTGTTGCTGGTATCAGAGCACATCATTTTTCTTCAATACTGTCGTTTGCGAAACGTTTCGATGGCGATCACACTTTTGCTACATAGTAGTTGTGAAGCTGGCCTGGCATTACCTACACTGATGGCGAGCGAAACGTTTCGCTCGTGAGGTGAGAAGATGAAAAAAGGCAAAGTTCTTAACGCAGATATTTCCGCTGTTATCTCCCGTCTGGGACATACAGATATGCTGACCATCGCTGATGCAGGGTTACCTATTGCGCCTCAAACGGCACGCATCGACTTGGCATTAACCCAGGGCGTACCTGGTTTTATGCAGGTTGTTGAAGTGGTGACTGAGGAAATGCAGGTTGAAGCCGCTATCCTGGCGCAGGAAATTAAACAGCATAATCCTAAGCTCCATGAACAGTTGTTAGCGCATATAGAGCAGCTGCAACAGCAGCAGGGTAATACCATCTCTATTCGCTACGTCAGCCATGAAGCCTTCAAACAATGTACGATAGACAGCCGGGCTGTAATTCGTAGTGGAGAATGTTCTCCATTTGCGAACATCATTCTCTGCGCTGGCGTCACCTTCTGAGGTCAGTATGGAACCTTTACTGCAGCTTAAGGGTATTGAGAAATCATTTCCGGGAGTGAAAGCCCTGTCCGGCGCTTCCCTGAATGTTTATCCGGGTCGAGTGATGGCGCTGGTGGGTGAAAACGGTGCTGGCAAATCGACGATGATGAAGGTCCTGACCGGTATCTACACCAAAGATGCGGGATCACTGATGTGGCTGGGTAAAGAGACCAGCTTTAAAGGACCGAAATATTCCGAACAGGCAGGTATCGGCATCATTCATCAGGAACTAAACCTGATACCCCAGCTGAGTATTGCGGAAAACATTTTCCTCGGATGTGAGTTTGTTGGTCGTTTCGGCAATATTGACTGGAAGGCGATGTACCGGGAAGCCGATAAGCTTCTGGCCAGACTCAATCTGCGCTTTACCAGCGAATTGCTGGTGGGTGATTTATCGATTGGCGATCAGCAGATGGTCGAAATAGCCAAAGTACTGAGTTATCAGTCCAAGGTCATCATTATGGATGAACCGACAGATGCGTTAACCGATACTGAAACAGAATCCCTGTTCCGCGTCATTCGTGAGCTGAGAAACCAGGGCTGCGGCATTGTTTATATCTCTCACCGTATGAAAGAGATTTTTGAGATTTGCGATGATGTCACCGTGCTTCGTGACGGGCAATTTGTTGCCGAACGTGAAGTGTCATCTCTCACTGAAGACTCGCTGATTGAGATGATGGTGGGTCGTAAGCTTGAAGAACAGTATCCCCATATTGATAAGCAGCCTGGCAAGGTCAGGTTGCAGGTAGAAAAGCTGTCCGGGCCGGGAGTTAAAGAGGTTTCTTTTACCCTGCGTGAAGGCGAGATCCTTGGCGTATCGGGCCTAATGGGCGCAGGCCGTACGGAATTAATGAAAGTGCTGTATGGCGCACTGCCTAAAACGGCGGGCCGTATTGTTCTGGGTGGTAAAGAGATTGTCTCTCGTTCTCCTCAGGAAGGTCTGGAACACGGGATTGTCTATATCTCTGAAGACCGTAAACGTGATGGCCTGATCCTCGGTATGTCGGTGAAAGAGAATATGTCACTGACTGCGTTGCGTTATTTTAGTAATGCCTCAGGCAGTCTGAAACATAAAGAAGAAGAGCTTGCCGTCGGTGATTTTATTGAGCTGTTTAAGGTGAAAACCCCGTCAATGGAACAACCGATAGGCCTGCTGTCTGGCGGTAATCAGCAAAAGATAGCCATTGCGCGTGGTTTGATGACCAGACCGAATGTCCTGATCCTCGACGAACCGACTCGTGGCGTCGATGTCGGTGCAAAAAAAGAAATTTATCAGCTGATTAACCAGTTTAAGGCTGATGGGTTAAGCATCATTCTGGTGTCATCAGAAATGCCAGAGGTTCTGGGAATGAGCGACCGAATTATGGTGATGCATGAAGGTAAAGCGAGCGCCATATTTACCCGGGATGAGGCAACCCAAGAACAACTGATGGCGGCAGCTGTTGGCAAATTTAATCCGGATAGTCAGGAGTGGAAAAAATGAGTGTACAAACCGTGTCTGGCCGTCGCTGGTTCACTAAAGCATGGCTGATGGAGCAAAAATCACTGATAGCCTTATTAGTGCTGATTGCCATTGTATCCAGCCTGAGCCCAAACTTTTTTACCGTTAATAATTTGTTCAACATCCTGCAACAAACCTCAGTTAACGCCATTATGGCTGTGGGGATGACGCTGGTTATTTTGACCTCCGGTATTGACCTTTCGGTGGGTTCATTACTGGCTCTGACCGGTGCAGTTGCCGCTTCAGTTATCGGGTTTGAAGTTAACGCCTTAGTCGCGGTAGCTGCAGCTCTGGCATTAGGTGCAGCGGTGGGTGCTGTCACCGGGGTGATTGTTGCCAAAGGGCGAGTACAAGCCTTTATTGCTACGCTGGTTATGATGTTACTGCTGCGTGGTGTGACCCTGGTGTATACCAACGGTAGCCCGGTGAATACCGGATTCTCTGAGAATGCCGATCTCTTTGGCTGGTTTGGTATTGGTCGTCCTTTAGGTATCCCGACCCCAATATGGATCATGGCTGTTGTCTTTATTGCTGCCTGGTACATGCTGCACCATACCCGTTTAGGACGCTATATTTATGCTTTAGGCGGGAATGAAGCGGCAACGCGTCTTTCTGGCATTAGCGTTGATAAAGTTAAAATTATTGTTTACTCACTGTGTGGCTTGCTGGCTTCACTGGCAGGGATCATTGAAGTTGCCCGTCTTTCTTCTGCACAGCCAACTGCGGGGATGGGGTATGAACTCGATGCTATCGCTGCGGTAGTTCTGGGTGGAACCAGTCTTGCTGGTGGCAAGGGCCGAATTGTTGGTACCCTGATCGGGGCATTGATTCTCGGGTTCCTTAACAACGGTTTGAATTTATTAGGTGTTTCCTCTTACTACCAGATGATCGTCAAAGCGCTTGTTATTCTGCTGGCGGTACTGGTAGATAACAAAAAACAGTAACACGTAACCCTACAGGAATACGCATATGAACATGAAAAAACTGGCTACCTTAGTTTCTGCGGTTGCACTGAGTGCCACACTTAGCGCTAACGCCATGGCAAAAGATACTATCGCTCTGGTCGTGTCTACGCTGAATAACCCGTTCTTTGTTTCACTGAAAGATGGCGCACAGAAAGAAGCCGATAAACTGGGTTATACACTGGTGGTTCTGGACTCTCAGAATAACCCGGCCAAAGAACTGGCAAACGTTCAAGACTTAACGGTTCGTGGGACTAAATTACTGCTGATTAACCCAACGGATTCTGATGCAGTGGGTAACGCTGTGAAGATGGCTAACCAGGCGAATATCCCAGTCATTACTCTTGACCGTGTAGCAAACCAGGGTACGGTTGTCAGCCATATCGCTTCTGATAACGTCGCTGGCGGTAAAATGGCCGGGGACTTTATTGCTGAAAAACTGGGTGATGGCGCGAAAGTTATTGAACTCCAGGGTATTGCAGGGGCCTCTGCTGCTCGTGAACGTGGTGAAGGTTTCAAACAGGCCGTTGCTGCACATAAATTCAATGTTCTGGCCAGCCAGCCTGCTGACTTTGACCGGACTAAAGGCTTGAACGTGATGCAGAACCTGCTGACCGCTCATCCTGATGTTCAGGCAGTATTTGCACAAAACGATGAAATGGCGTTAGGTGCATTGCGTGCTCTGCAAGTTGCAGGTAAAAACGATGTTCTGGTAGTCGGCTTTGACGGCACCGACGACGGTGTGAAAGCGGTTGAAGGCGGAAAACTGGGCGCGACTGTGGCACAGATGGCCGATCAAATTGGCGTTATTGGTGTCGTGACGGCGGATAAAGCGTTGAAAGGCGAAACTGTTCCGGCGCAAATCCCGGTTGATTTGAAACTGGTTAAGAAGTAACTCCCGATAAATACCGAGCAAGGACATTGCGCCATCTGATTATCAGATGGCGCAGTTAACTGGATATAAAACAAATGAAAAACACAGCAAAACTCGTTGTTCTTGGTAGTATCAATGCCGACCATATTCTTAATCTTAATAATAATTTCCCAACACCAGGGGAAACAGTAACCGGCCAGAGCTATCAGGTTGCTTTTGGCGGTAAAGGCGCGAACCAGGTGGTTGCCGCAGGGCGTAGTGGTGCCGATATCACCTTCATTGCCTGTGTGGGCGATGACGATACCGGTAAGAAGGTATGCCAGCAGTTAGCCAGTGATAAAATCGATATCTCTGCCATCAGCACTATTCCTGATGCGACCACCGGCGTTGCGTTAATTTTTGTTAACAGTGCTGGCGAGAATGTCATTGGTATTCATGCTGGAGCGAATGCGGCCTTAACACCTGCCCTGGTGAACGAGCAGCAACAAAAAATCAGTGAAGCATCTGCACTCTTAATGCAGCTGGAGTCACCGCTGGAAAGCGTACTGGCTGCGGCAAAAATAGCGCATCAGCATCAGACGAAAGTTATCCTTAATCCGGCTCCAGCTTATCCGTTATCGGATGAGTTACTGGCGCTGTTATATATGATAACGCCGAATGAAACCGAAGCTGAAAAGCTCACCGGGGTTCGGGTTGAAAATGATGATGATGCAGCAAAAGCTGCTGGTGTTCTGCATGATAAAGGCATCGAGATTGTCATTATTACGCTGGGCAGCCGTGGCGTATGGTTAAGTGATAAAGGTGTGGGTCAGCGCGTTCCCGGTTTCCGGGTCAAAGCCATCGACACCATTGCGGCGGGAGATACCTTTAATGGTGCTCTGGTAACCGCATTGCTGGAAGATAAACCGATGAATGAAGCCGTTCGCTTTGCTCATGCTGCCGCAGCGATCGCGGTAACGCGTAAAGGCGCACAGCCTTCTGTTCCGTGGCGTCATGAAATAGATGAGTTTTTAGAACAACAGAGGTAAGTAAACAGTGGCCACTATGAAGGATGTCGCTCGCTTAGCGAGTGTTTCTACCTCAACCGTTTCGCATGTGATTAATAACGATCGCTTTGTGAGTGAGGCCACGCGTAAGAAAGTTGATGATGCGATTAAAACGCTGAATTATGCCCCTTCGGCGTTGGCTCGTAGTCTTAAGCTGAATCAAACCCATACGATTGGTATGCTGATTACTGCCAGTAGTAACCCGTTTTATTCCGAACTGGTGCGCGGTGTCGAGCGTAGCTGTTTTGAACGCGGTTATAGTCTGGTGCTCTGCAATACCGAAGGGGACGAACAGCGCATGAACAGTAACCTGGAAACACTGCTGCAAAAACGTGTCGATGGGTTACTACTTCTTAGTACCGAATCACACCATCCTTCCATTGAGATCATGAATCGTTATCCCGGCGTACCTACCGTGATGATGGACTGGTCACCTTTTGATGGCGGTGATGTGATTCAGGATAATTCATTACTGGGGGGGGAAATTGCCACCCAGTATCTGATTGAAAAAGGCTATACCCGAATTGCCTGTATTGGTGGTCCGGTGGATAAGAGTCCGTCCTGTATGCGTCTTGACGGTTACCGGAAAGCAATGCAACAAGCCGGACTGCCGATTCTTCCCGGATATGAAGTTATTGGCGATTTTGAGTTTCAGGGTGGGTATGAAGCGATGCAGAAACTGCTCTCGCTGGAAACACCGCCAGAAGCGGTCTTTTCCTCTAATGATGCGATGGCGGTCGGTATCTATCATGCCTTGTATCAGGCATCACTGACGGTACCGAAAGATATGGCGGTAGTCGGTTATGATGATATCGAACTGGCGCGCTATATGACGCCTCCACTAACCACTATTCATCAGCCCAAAGATGAATTAGGTGAGTTAGCTGTGGATGTCTTGATTCAGCGAATGGCGCAACCCGATTTAGCGCAGCAATGTTTGCAGCTAACGCCAAAACTGATTGCACGTGGGTCGGCTTAAGGTTTTTGACTGCCTTTAATTAAATGACGGCCATCTTTGGGATGCAGCGCCAGGAATACCAGAGAAGAGAGCAGTGTCACGCCACCCATACTCAGGAAGGTGTAGTGGAATTGCTCTACGGTATTCAGACTTTCGTTACCTTTAAAGGCCAGAAGTACGGCGGCACTGACAGCAACACCAAAGCTAATGGAAAGCTGTTGCGTCACAGCCAGAACGCTATTACCGCTACTGGCATGTTCATCACTCAAGTCAGCAAGCGTGATGGTATTCATTGCCGTAAACTGTGTTGACATGGCCATCCCCAGAACAAATAATGGCAGAACCAATAACCACAGCGCATTGCCAGGTGATTGTAGAGAGAACTGGGCAATCATAATGCCGAGCAATACCGTAATGCTGAACAGCGTTTTCCGATAGCCAAACTGGCGCAGTACTTTTGTCACGGTAGATTTAGCCACCAGAGCGCCTAACGCTGTCGGCACCATCATGCAACCCGCGATTAACGCACTATAACCAAATCCTACCTGTAGCATCAGCGGCATTAAAAACGGAACGCAACCAGTACCCAGACGTGATGTCACATTACCGACGATACCAATAGAGAAGGTTCTCGTTTTAAACAGTGGCAGTGGGATCA
>Ga0308165_1004173_pt1 | contig 14577 bp, 5 predicted proteins | sample PhyWR2_FD_201032 | JGI IMG/M metagenome (GOLD analysis project Ga0308165, IMG submission 201032) | Phyllosphere microbial communities from UC Gill Tract Community Farm, Albany, California, United States - DLSLW.R2 | ecosystem: Host-associated > Plants > Phyllosphere > Unclassified | place: USA...
CATAGAGCAGGCGCATGTCTTCGCTCAGGCGCTCGTCGTTGTGGGCGCTGACCGCCTCGGCATGCTTGTTGTTCAGCTCCACGACCAGGTCACCCGAAGCAGCATCGTGGTACTGCGCATAGCCCCGGCTCTTGCCGTCAAAATCGCGCCAGCTGCTGATGAAGGGCAGCAGCACCAGCGGGTATTCCAGGCCCTTGGACTTATGGATGGTGACCACCTTGATCAGGTCCGCATCGCTCTCCAGGCGCAGGATCTCCTCCTCACCCTCGGGGCTGTCCATCTGCTCGGCCAGGCGCCGGATCAGCGCCTGCGCACCCTCCACCTCGGTCGAAGCACGCTGCAGCCATTCGGCCAGGTGCAGCACATTGGTCAGGCGCCGCTCGCCGCCGGGCTGGCCGAGCCAGCGGGCGGGCAGGTCAAAATCGAGCAGCCACTGGCGCAGCATCGGCAACACGCCTTTTTTCTGCCACAGCTGCTGCAGTACACGTGTGCGCAGCGCCAGGTGCTCCCAATGCTGTTCATCATGGTTGAGCCGCTCCAGTTCCTGCCACGACCAGTCCATCGACGCGGTGGCCAGTGCCACCCGCAGCAGGCCGTCATCGCCAGGCGCATTGACGGCGCGCAGCCAGCGCAGCATGTCAGCGGCCTCACCCGTCTGGAACACCGAATCGCGGTCCGACAGGTAGACACTGGCCAGGCCCCGGTCCTTGAGCGCATCGCGCACCAGCTCGGCCTCGGCACGACCCCGCACCAGGATGGCGATATCGGCCGGGCGCAGCGGCCGGCCCAGCGCATCCGGCGATTGGCCAAAACCGGCCTGCCCGGCCCGGGCAGCATTGAGCCAGGCGGTGATCTGGCTGGCGGCCGACTGGGCCATGCGCTGGCGGTAGGCCGATTCGGCCACGCCGGTACGCGCGCTCTTGCCAGTGCCTGCGGCATCGCCATGCTCGTCGGAGGCTTCAGCCTGCAGCTGCATGCCCGCTTCCATGGTCCACAGGGTGATCGCCGCAGGGGCTGCACCTTGTAAGAAGAGCGCATCGGCCCGCCCGTGCGCACCGACCGCCACAAAGGGCACCGGGTTGCGCTGCGCGTCCTCGCGGAAGCGAAAGGCCGCCCGGGGATGGCCCTCGGCATGCACAAAGCAATGGTTGATGGCCTCCACGACCGCCTGGGTGGAGCGGTAGTTGGTGCCCAGCGAGTAATGGCGCCCCTGGGTGGCAGCGCGGGCGCGCAGGTAGGTGTAGATATCGGCACCGCGAAACGCGTAGATCGCCTGCTTGGGGTCGCCGATCATGAACAGGCCCTGCGCGGGGTCGTTGTCCGCAATGCGGTAGATGCGTTCAAAAATGCGGTATTGGAGTGGATCGGTGTCCTGGAACTCATCGATCATTGCCACCGGAAACTGACTGCGGATGCGCTGCGCAAGAGCGTCGCCCCCGGGCGCATGCAACGCTGCATCCAGGCGCTGCAGCAGGTCGTCAAACCCCAGTTCGCCACGGCGCTGCTTCTCGCCCTCCAGCGCGCGCTGTATGTGGGCCATTGCATGGCGCAGCAGCAGCGGCTTGAGCGGCGTGGCCGCTTGTGCGTCTTGCGCCACCGCATCCAGCCAGGCGTCGATCGCAGCAAAGGCCGCATGCTCTGGCACCACGACCCCTTTTTTGGCCTTGATGCCCGACTGGCCGAAGGCCCGAATCTTGGCGGGCGCCGGCTCGCCAGCACTCCAGGCCGCCATCGCGGCCAACCAGGCCTCGAACACACCTGGCTCGTCCTTCTTGGGATAGGTGACGCCGTTGAGACCCGGCACCAGCGCGATGAGCAACGCCTCCAGCTCGGACCGGTGCTGCTGCCACAACTGGCGGGCGGCATTCTCCAGCGCGCCATGGCGGGCGGCAGCCTCGCTGGCCTGGGCCAGCAATGCCGGCAGGTCGACCTGGCCGGCAGGCGCCAGTTGCGCGCCCTCATAGCGCCAGTCGGCATCCTGCCGGCTGAGCATGGGCTGGATGGCCTGCTGCAAGGCCTGGGGCGTGGCCACCACCTGCAGCAAGCTGCGCAGCGACGTCGCGGGCAGGTCGTAGAACTGGCGGCGCCAGTAGTCCTGCACCACCTGGGTCAGCAATTCGCTCTGGTCGGTGATGAGGCTTTGCTGGAACAGGCTGCCGCTGTCAAATGCATGTTCGCGCAGCATGCGATAGCACCAGCTGTGGATGGTGGATACCGCTGCCTCGTCCATCCAGTTGGCGGCCTCGTGCAGCACACGGGCGCAGGCAGGCCAGCGGCTGCTGGGATAATCGGCCCGCAGCGCCAGCAGCAAGGGGTCCGTCGCCTCTTCGCTGCCGCTGCCCTCCGGGTCCTGCGCGAACAGCTGGGCCGCTTCGGACAGGCGGTGACGAATGCGGTCGCGCAGCTCCTGCGTGGCCGCATCGGTAAAGGTCACCACCAGAATATCTGGCGGCGCCAGAGGCCGCCCAAAGGCCTGCTCTCCTCCATGCTGCAGCACCAGCCGCAGGTACAGCGCAGCAATCGTATAGGTTTTGCCGGTGCCGGCACTGGCTTCGATCAGCCGGCTGCCCCACAGCGGAAAACGCAGCGGATCCAATGCCAAGGTGGTATCGGGTGGCATCGCGCTCATCGCGGCCCCTCCCCATCGCCCGCACCACCCTCTGCAAAGCGCGCCAGCGCCTGCGGATGCTGGCCATTGACCAGTTGCACATAGGCGAGCATGTCGCCATACAGCTGTTGGGCCACGTCCACCAGACCGGCAGCCAGCAGCGCATCAAAATCCGGAAACGCCCGGGCCAGCTCGGCCGAGCGTTGCAGCTCGCCCGTGCCCCGGTAGCTGTCGTCGTACAGCGACGCCAGCTGCCCGGCCGATGCAGCCGGTGACAGGCTGGCGATGGAGGTACGAACCGCTGCCGGCAAGGGCGCGCGCATGCCTTGCTGCCACAGTGCCAGCAACTGGCGCCACGCTGTCCGGGCATCGCCAGCGGCCAGCGCGGGAAACACCGCAATGCCCGATTCGGTGCAGACCACCGTCGTCAGCGCCTGGCCGGCGTTGTGCCAGGCCAGGTGCTCCACCCAGGCGCGCACCAGGCGGTCATAGCGCAGCTGCTCGCCGGCATGCAAGCGGCCGGCGGACAGGCTGATCTTGGCGGCATGCTGCTGGCCGGCATCGGCCCAGCGCAGACCACGCAGCCAGTCGGCCACGGCCAGGCCCTCTGCAGCATCGCTGTAGCGCAGCTCCAGCGCATCGCTGCCAGCCTGCGGCCAGTAGCGCAGTGCCGCTGCATACACCTGCAACGCACGCAGGGCCGCGTCGCAGGCAGGCTCGAGCGCGCAATCGGCAAAGGCGCGCAGCGGCAGCCGCCCTTCCAGCCGCAGCCGCTGGGCCGCAGCATCGAGCTGCGCGCGCAGCTGGGGCGCATCGGCCGCCGCGCCGGGGTTGTCGCGCACCCAGGGCTCCAGCGCGCTCAGCAAGCCCGCCTGCAGGCTCCAGGCCTGCAGGCCGTCCGGGGCAAACATCTCCTCGTCCTGGCCCGTCAGGTCCTCGTCTTCAAAAAACACGCGCAGGCGCTGGCGGAAGAATGCGGTGACGGGCTTTTGCGCAAAGTCCTGCAGTTGGCGCAAGTTCAGCGCTGCGTCCAGCCCTATCTCGGGCAAGGCCTCCAACGCGTCTTCGGCTGCCTCGGTCGGCAGGCCTTCCCCGTGCACACCATGCCACTCCTGCGCATAGGTATAGAGGCCATCGCTGCCCGCCTGTGCAGGGGGCTGCGCGAAGTAGCGCGGGCTGAAGGGTTGCAGCGGGTGCTCCTGCGTGAGGGCGCGCAGCAGCGCCTGCCCCGAGGCAGGGCCGGGCAGCCCGGCATGGGCGCCTGCCAACTGCCAGCCCTGGCCCAGATGGTCGCGCAGCTGGCCGATCAGCACCGATGGCGGGCGGGCCGTGCTGTCACGGATACTGCGCCCTACCCAACTGATGTAGAGTTGCTCGCGGGCCGACAACACAGCTTCCAGCAGCAAGTAGCGGTCATCATCGCGGCGCGAACGGTCACCAGGCCGGTACTGCTGGCGCATCAGGTCAAAGTCCAGCACCGACACCGGGCGCGGGTAGGCACCATCGTTCATGCCCAACAGGCACACCACGCGAAAAGGAATCGCGCGCATCGGCATCAGGCTGCAAAAGCTCACGGCCCCCGCCATGAAGCGCTGGTTCAAGCTGCTGGTATCCAGGCCTGCCAGCCAGGCCTCGCGTGCCACACACAGCGGCAACGCTTCGTCAAACGCCGCCGCCTCGCATTGGCCCAGCCAGCGTTCCAAGCCTTGCAGCAGCTGCATCTGCAGCAGTTTTTCATGGTCTTGCTGAGGATCGAACAGCAGCTCCAGCACCGTTCGTGCCCGTTCCACCCAGGCGCTGGGCGTTACCTCCTGGTCCAGCAGATTGCAGGCTTGCTCCAGCGCGCGCAGCAGGGCCGCCAGGCCACCCAGTGCTGCGGCATCGAGACCGCCAATCTCATCGTAGGGCTGGATATCGTCCAGCGCTTGACCGCGCCCCGCGGCAAAGCCCAGCAGCATGCGGCGCAGGCCGAAGCGCCAGCTGTTGGTCTCACCGGCCTGGGCCAGGCCAATGCGTGCGCGCTGCGCGGCATCCAGCCCCCAGCGCACACCGGCGCCTTCGATCCAGCGGTGCAGCAAGGCCAGATCGTCCGGGTCAATGCCAAAGCGCTGGCGCACCGCATCGACGGCCAGCAGATCGAGCACTTCGCTGACGGCAAAGCGGCTCTCGGGCATGGCCAGTACATGCTCCAGCGCAACCAGCATCGGCTCGCGCCCGCGCTGGCTCTGGTCGGCCAGCGAATAGGGAATAAAACGCGCATCGCTGCGGGCTATGCGGCCAAACACCGCATCGATATGCGGTGCATAGACCTGGATGTCGGGCACCATGACGATGATGTCACGCGGGCGCAGGCCCGGGTCGGTACCCAGGCGGGCGAGCAACTGGTCGTGCAGCACCTCCACCTCGCGCTGCGGGCTATGCGCGGTCTGGAAGCGGATGGAGCCATCCTGCACCGGGTCCACCGCCGGCCACAGCGCGCGGCTTTCGGCCAGCGGCCGCAGGTCCAGAATGTCGTCCTGCAACTGGGCCAGCATGTGGCGGGGCTCGGCCTCGCCAAACAGATCAATGCGCCCGCCGTTGACCGGGCTCAGCAGCGAGGCGTACTGGTCAGGCTGGTCGAATTCGTCAATCAGGTGGATATAGTCGCGCCCCTGCTTGCCCCAGGCGGCCAGCAGCGGGTGGGCATGCTGGTGCAGGTCATCGTCGTGGATGAGCCCCTGCATGCTGCCCTTGCGCTGTTGCCGCCGGTACTGGTGGCGCAGCAAATCCTTGTCGGCAACGATATCTGACCAGTGGTGGCGGCAGGGGTTGTGCACGCACAGCAGCACCTGGCTGCTGCGCGACATGGCAGCCAGCGCCTGCAAGGTCTGCGCGGGCATCGAAGAAATGCCAAATACCACCACCCGGCGCGGCAGCTCGGGCATGTGCCGGGCCTGGGGCGACTGCCAGTACTGCACGAAGCGCTGGTGCACGGCGGCGCGGCTGGTCTCCATGCCGGCAGTGCCCACGTCGTCCAGCAAGCTGCGCCACAGCTGTGCCTGCCAGCGCTGCTCCTGCTCCAGCGGTTTCGCATCGCCGCGCGCACTGCGCAGCTGGTCACGGCCTTCCGCCCAGTCGCGCAGCCAGTCGGCGCGGTAGACCTGGTACTGGTCGAACAGGTCGGCGATGCGCTCGGCCAGTTGGAAGCGCCGGCGCTGGTCATGGTCCTCGGCGAGAAACCGCTGCAGCGCGGCGAACGCTGGCTGGGCCAGCAGACCGGGCAACAGGCGCATCAGGCGCCAGGTCAGCGGCTGCTTGTCCAACGGCGAGATTTCGGGGACCTCATGCTTGCCGAGCACTGCCCGGTAGGCCTGCCACAGAAACTGCGCGGGCAACTGCAGATCGACGGCGGCAGTGATGCCGCATCCCCCTTCCGCAACCGGCTGCGCCATCGACAGCTTGAGCCATTGCGCAATGCCATTGCTCTGCACCAGGATCGTCTCGCTCTCGAGGGGCCGCAGCGGGTAGCGCTGCATCCAGGCCACGACCAGGTCACGCAGAGCCTCCGGATGGTTGCTGTGTATCACCATCAGGCCGGGGGTCATCGCTGGGACGGGGGAAGATTGCATCAGAGGGGGAAAGATCGGTCGGGCTGTGCCAGCTTGGGACTGTAACGCAGGCCCGGCCCACCGCGATTGCAAAGGTCGGTGAGGCCGATAAAAAAGGCAGCCGAAGCTGCCTGTGCGGAGGGGGAATCGGCCCGGCTCAATCCACGGTCGCGCCCGAGGATTTGACGACCGGCGCCCAGGCCGCCACTTCGGACTTGATGAAGGCGCCAAACTGCTCGGGCGTGTTCTTCTCGGCCACGGCGCCCAGCTTTTCATAGGCTTCCTTGACCTGGGGCTTTTCAAAGGCGCGGTTCATCGCGGCGTTGAGCTTTGCCACCACTTCAGGTGGCGTGCCAGCCGGTGCAATCAGGCCGAACCAGGACGACACATCAAAAGGCTTGATCCCGCTTTCTTCCATCGTCGGCAGATCGGGGGCGGTGGGCGAGCGCTTGGTGGTGGTGACCGCCAGCGCCTTGAGCTTGCCCGCCTTCACATGGGGCCAGGCCGAAGGCATGTTGTCGAACATGAACTGCACCTGGCCGGCCATCAGGTCGGTGAGCGCCGGCGAGCTGCCCTTGTAAGGGATGTGCTGGGTCTTGAGACCCGTGCGCAGCTTGAACAGCTCACCGGCCATGTGGATCGAGGTACCGCTGCCCGACGACGCATAGGAGACCTTGTCGGGGTTGGCCTTGGCAAAGGCGATGAGCTCCTGCACGTTGTTGGCAGGCACGCTGGGGTTCACCACCAGCACATTGGGCACCTTGGCGCCCAGCGCGACCGGTGCAAAGTCCTTTTCCAGGTCAAAGCGCACCTTCGGGTAGAGGGTCTGGTTGATGGCACTGGTGACCGCGACAAACAGCAAGGTGTAGCCGTCGTTCTCGGCACGTGCGACTTGCTCGGTGGCGATGTTGCTGCCGGCGCCTGGCTTGTTGTCCACGACGAAGGACTGGCCCAGCTCGGCGGTCAGCTCCTTGGCCATGATGCGTGCCACCACGTCGGTGGTGCCGCCGGCAGAAAAGCCCACCACCACACGCACGGCCCGCTCGGGGTATTTCTTGGGGTCTGCGGCTTGCGAGGCCAGGGGCAGCAGCGCGGCGGCACCCAGCAGGGTGGCGGCCAGCACGTGACGGCGCGAGGGCATGCAGGCGGCCGCGATGCGGCTGCACGAAGAGGGGCTCATGGTGTCTCCTTGGCACCTGGACGCTGAGCACATCCAGGCGGTTGGCTTATAGGCTTGTAGCGGCTGCAGCCTGATGCGGCGGCAGACCTTCGGGGCTGATCACCCCAAACCGCAAGATTGTGCCACGGCGGCGTGCGCCTGAGACGCTATGACCTTTGCACGGCGTGCAAAGATCCGAAGAGCCGTACAAGGATCTCAGACCGGCCGCACGGCCTGCTCTTGCGCCAGCTTCTCCAGCATGCGGCGCGTGATCGACTGGCTCGCGCCTCCGCTGGCGACAAACAGGAACATCGTCGAGCGCGCATTGGTCCAGCTCAGCTGTTTGGGCACCCAGCCACCGCCCTGGCCCAAAAACTCCAGCCAGACACCGGCTTCCAGCCGCTTGCCACCAATCCACAACCCCACGCTATCGGGTTTGGGCGCATCCAGCATCGAGCCGGTCACGATGATCGCGGGCTCATCCTCGCCAATCGCGTCGACGGCATCGGGCAGCTGTGCCCATGCCGAAGGAGACGGCGCAGGTGACACGCCTGCGGCCGCCGATGAAGCCGGCAGGGTGCGTGCCATAGCGGGCGCCGGGTGCAGCCCCTCTTCCTGCACCATCTGCAACTCGACCAGCGCGCTCGGCGCCATCTGCGCCACGGCGGTCAGCACCGGTGCAATGCGCTCCGGCATCCACCCGATGCTGGTCAGCCCAGCCTTGAGGCGCGTGAGCAGCGAGGGGATCAGCATGTCCGCATCGTGGTGCATGCCTGCGCTGGCATTGGCGCCGGCCAGCGCCAGCACATCGTCCACCGCCTCCTGGTAGGCGCGGTAATGCGATGACGAGATGCCCGAGCGCTCGGCCGCCTGCTGCAGCACCTTGGGCCAGGCGCCCGTCAATGCCGCCAGCAGCGCGGGATCCACATCAAAACTGTGCAGACTGGTTGCCAGTCGCAGCATCACGTCGGCCTCGATCTTTTCGAGGCTGGCCGAGGCGCTGTCTTCCGTGGCGGCTGGGACCGTGATCGGTGCGGCAGATGCCACGGATGCGCCTGCCGCCGGGGCTCGAAATGGCACGGGTTGCGGGGTGGGCGGTACCGGGGCATCACGCTCTGCCTGCATCTGGGCCAGTTGCGCCCAATCAGACTCGGGGCTGATGCTGATCAACCCTGATGCGCCCCACTGGCTCTCCAGCAGCATGCTGCTGGCGTAACCTGAATCATCGACATCCTGCAGCGCAGACGACAAGCGGGGCTTGAGCCGCACCCCGAAGCGGCTGAGCGCCTGGGCAAAATCCTCGGCCCTGGGCTGGGCCAGAGCCGACAGCGTATCTACAGTTTCGCTCACCAGCTGGGGAAACTGCGGGTCGGACAGCGCACGCCCCTCTTCCTTGAGCACGGTGGCCTTGTCGACAATGGTCTGCACCAGCACGCGCGCAGGGTGGTCGGAATCACTCCAGAACGATGCATCCTGGGCGGCCATGCGCTCCATCACCGGGATCAGGGTTTTGTAGGCTCTGACGGCACCCACAGGACAATGCGCGGGGATGTCGAACAGTGTCTTGATCCGCTGCACAAAACTGCGGGTGTTGTCCTTGGCAGCGCGGCGCTTGAGTTCGGCCCTGGCCAGCAGCTCGGCATAGCTGTTCATCGCCAAGGTCATGATGCGCTGGTAGTTCGTCTGCAGGTGGTCCGCCATGACGCCCACCATGTCCGGCAAGAACAGCGCCGTGGCGTCTGCAGACATCTCCACATCGCTCAACGTGGCCTGCAGGCTGTCGAGGTAGACGGTATGGTGCAACGGGTTGCCATTGCGCCAGTAACGGGTGATCTTGCGCAACGGGCGGTAGACGCGCTCCAGGCCTGTCAGGCTCTGCTCGGTCTGCTGCAGCAGGTTGATCTGCATGCGTCCCCACTCGATCTGGGCACGCAGCGCATTGCGGTCCTCGGGCAGGCCATCGGTCAGGCCCTGGCTGCTCATCTGGGCGTGGTAGTCCTCACGTTTGCCTTCGGCAATGGCAAACACGGCCTGGCGCAGACGCAGCGCATACGCGAGCGGCAGCTGTGCCTTCTTGCTGGCGAGCTGGCCTTGCGCGTGGCGCAACAATTGTTGATCTTCAGCGTTGCTGTAAGACGACAATTGCGCAGCCAGGGAAGCCAATGCAGCATTGACCATGGCGGCCATCAAAGGCTCCGCCTCCTGCAATGCCTGCTCCAGACAGGTGTCAAATACCGATACAGCCCGTTGCTCCACGCTTCACCTCTCCCAGTTAAAACGCCCGCCGCTTCTGTAAAGCGACGGGCGTACGGTGTGGGTTTACTTCAGGGCTTTGTAGCGCATCCGCTTGGGTGCCGCCCCTTCTTCTCCCAACCGCTTCTTCTTATCTGCCTCGTATTCCTGATAGTTTCCATCAAAAAATACCCACTGGCTATCCCCTTCCGCCGCCAGGATATGGGTCGCGATGCGATCCAGGAACCAGCGGTCGTGGGAAATGACCAATACTGTACCCGCATATTCCAGCAACGCGTCTTCCAGTGCACGCAGGGTTTCCACGTCCAGGTCGTTCGACGGTTCGTCCAGCAGCAGCACGTTGCCGCCCTGGATCAAGGTCTTGGCCAGGTGCAGGCGGCCGCGCTCACCGCCCGAGAGGTTGCCGACCTTCTTTTGCTGGTCCTGGCCGTTGAAGTTGAAACGGCCCGCATAGGCACGCGAGGCCATCTGGAACTTGCCCACGTTGATGATGTCCAGACCACCGGAGATGTCCTCCCACACGGTCTTGTCGTTGGCCAGCGCATCACGGTGCTGGTCCACAAAGGCCATCTTCACGGTCTGGCCGATTTCGACCTCGCCCGAATCAGGCTGCTCCTTGCCGGCGATCAGCTTGAACAGCGTGGACTTGCCTGCGCCGTTGGGGCCGATGATGCCGACGATGGCGCCCGCAGGGATGTTCATGCTGAGGTTGTCAATCAGCAGACGGTCGCCAAAGGCCTTGGACACATTCTTGAACTCAATGACGCGGCTGCCCAGACGCTCGGCCACAGGAATGAAGATTTCCTGCGTTTCGTTGCGTTGCTGGTATTCGTAGTCGCTCAGCTCTTCAAAGCGGGCAATACGGGCCTTGGACTTGGCCTGGCGCCCCTTGGCGTTCTGGCGCACCCATTCCAGCTCCTTCTTCAGCGCCTTGGCACGGGCTTCTTCGCCCTTTTGCTCCTGCTCCAGGCGGTTGCCCTTTTGCAACAGCCAGTCGGAGTAGTTGCCCTTGTAGGGAATGCCGTGGCCACGGTCCAGTTCCAGAATCCACTCGGCCGCGTTGTCCAGGAAGTAGCGGTCGTGGGTAATGGCCACCACGGTGCCGGTGAAACGGTGCAGGAACTGTTCGAGCCAATCCACCGATTCGGCGTCCAAGTGGTTGGTCGGCTCGTCGAGCAGCAGCATGTCAGGCTTGGACAGCAGCAGCTTGCACAGCGCCACGCGGCGCTTTTCACCGCCGGACAGCTGGCCGACGATGGCATCCCAGGCAGGCAGGCGCAGCGCGTCTGCAGCGATCTCCAGCTGGTGCTCGGAGTCGGTGCCGGCAGCGGCGATCACCGCTTCCAGCTGGCCTTGCTCGGCAGCCAGCGCATCGAAGTCGGCGTCTTCTTCGGCGTAAGCGGCGTAGACCTCTTCCAGGCGTGCCTTGGCGTTGTTGACCTCAGCCATCGCCTCTTCCACCGCCTGGCGTACGGTGTGCTCGGGGTTGAGCTGGGGCTCTTGCGGCAGATAGCCGATCGACAGGCCTGCCATCGGGATCGCTTCGCCTTCGAATTCCTTGTCGACGCCTGCCATGATCTTGAGCAAGCTGGACTTTCCCGAACCGTTCAGACCCAGCACGCCAATCTTGGCGCCCGGGAAGAAGCTCAGAGAAATACCCTTCAGAATCTGTCGCTTCGGAGGAACCGTCTTGGTGACGTTGTTCATCGAAAAAACGTATTGAGCCATGTGTTCTTTTGGTAAATCAGTAAAAAAATATGCGATTTTTGATCGCGGCCACCCTGGGATTATCGGTGCATGCGACAATACCCGCAGTCAAAGGCTCCAGTTGCCTAGGACTTCAGCGCTAATGCTGGGGACGATGGACACAGTTCCGGGCTCCCTCTTTGAACCCATCTGCCTACCTGACTGGCTGCAATTATTCCAAAAAATTGCTTAGACGAGGCCGATACCCAGCGTCCAGGTTGGACGCATCTGATCCAATGAACTTTGAAGAACTGAATCTGGCACCTGCCATTGTGCAGGCTGTGCGCGAACAAGGCTACGACACGCCTACCCCTATCCAAGCCCAGGCTATCCCGCTCGTGCTACAAGGCTGCGATTTGCTGGCCGGCGCACAGACGGGCACCGGCAAGACGGCCGCTTTCACGCTGCCCATGCTCCAGCGCCTGACCCAATCTGAAGGCAGCCGCAACAAATGGGGCAACAAGGCCATCCGCGCACTGATTCTGGCCCCCACCCGCGAGCTGGCCGCCCAGGTCGAAGAAAACGTGCGCCTCTACGCCACGCACCTGGACATCAAGTCCACCGTCATCTTTGGTGGCGTGGGCATGAACCCACAAATCGACCGCATCAAAAAGGGCGTCGATGTGCTGGTGGCCACTCCCGGCCGTCTGCTCGATCTGCAGCAGCAAGGCTTTCTGGACCTGTCTACGGTCGAGATCCTGGTGCTCGACGAAGCTGACCGCATGCTGGACATGGGCTTCATCCACGACGTGAAAAAAGTGCTGGCGATGGTGCCCAAGGACAAGCAAAGCCTGCTGTTCTCGGCCACGTTCAGCGATGAAATCCGCGAGCTGGCCAGTGGCCTGCTGAAGAACCCGCAGTCCATCCAGGTGACGCCGCGCAACACCACGGTGCAGCGCATCAAGCAAGTGATCCACCCTGTGGGCCGCGGCAAGAAAAAGCAGGTGCTGCTGCACATCGTGCAGGAAAACAACTGGAGCCAGGTGCTGGTCTTCACCCGCACCAAGTTTGGCGCCAACAATGTGGCCGAATACCTCAGCAAGAATGGCGTCTCGGCCATGGCGCTGCACGGCAACAAGAGCCAAAGCGCCCGCACCCAGGCCCTCGAAGGCTTCAAGTCCGGCGATCTGCGCGCGCTGGTCGCCACCGATATTGCAGCACGCGGTATCGACATTGATGAATTGCCCAACGTGGTCAACTACGAGATCCCCAATGTCTCGGAAGACTACGTGCACCGCATCGGCCGCACCGGCCGCGCTGGCCGCGAAGGCAATGCCGTGAGCCTGGTGTGCATGGATGAAGAAGGCTTCATGATGGACATCGAGCGCTTCACCAAGCAGGACATTCCTGTGCAGGTGCTCGAAGGCTTTGGTCCGGAAGAAGGTGAAAAGGCCGAACCCATCGCCATGGGCCGCCAGACCATCTGGGGCGGCGCAGGCAAGGCCCCCGGCCGTGATGTGATGCAGGCAGCGGCCAAGGCTGCCCGCCAGGAAATGATGGAACGCGTGCGCACCAACAAGGTCGCTCGCGGCCCTGGTGGCAATGCAGGCGGCGGCCAGCGCGGCGGCAATGCCAAGCGCAGCCCCGGCCCACGCGCTGAACGCGCCGAAGGCGGTGCAGAGTTTGGCGGCGAAGGCCTGGACCAGGCACGCCGCGAGCAGCGCCCACCACGCCGCGACGGCCGCCAGGGCCCACGCCACCCCTCGGGTGAGGCGCGTGGCCCACAGCGCGCGTCGCAAGGTCCACGCCAGGCGGGCCCCGGTGCAAGTCGCGGCCCGCGCCAGGACAGCGAACGCCAGCCTCGCGCTGATGCCCACCTGGGCACGCAGTTTGGCGGCACGGTCGATGGCCGTGACCATCGCCGCAGCGGCGCGGCCCAGCCCGATCCGATGCGCACCAGCGTGGACAGCATGGCCGAGCGCGGCCGCCGCGGCGGCTTTGGCGGTGGCAACCGCAATGGCGGCGGCGGCGGTGGTGGTGCAGGCCGGGGCGGCCGCAACCACTCCTTCTCGCGATAGATCGCGATAAACAGCGTTCTGGGCCGTCGCATTTCTACCGCCATCGCCGATGGCAGTTGATTTGGACGCCCAATTCCGCTAGGGTTAGGCCGCATTCGAAAGCGAGTTTCATGCGGCCTTTTTCTATGCCCTCTTCCGCTGCCAACCCTGCAGCGCCTGCCTTGCCTCCCGACACCTTGACGGTCGCCACCTGCAATGTGCTCAACCTGGCGCTGCCCGAGCGGGAGTTCTACGCCAACCAGGCGCCCTACACGCGGGCGCAGTACGAGCGCAAGACGCAATGGCTGGGCGGCCGCTTTCAGACCCTGAATGCAGACATTCTGGCCGTGCAGGAAGTATGGGACGAAGCCGCCTTCACCGAAGCACTGGCCGCCAGCGGCCTGCACTACCACTATGCGGTGGTGCCCGGCGCAGAAAACACCGAAGGCCGGGCTGGTGCCAGCGGCACCCCCCGCGTGGGGCTGGCTACGCGGCTGAAGGTGCTGGCCACGCGCTCGTTCATCGATTTTCCTGCCGGGCTGGGCCAGCCCATTCCGGGCCTGGGCGTCCACACCCGCTTTGAGCGCCCGCCACTTGTCGCCACCTTGCAGATGAAACGCGGCCAGATCCTCACGGTGCTCACCTGCCACCTCAAATCCAAGCGCCCCAAGTTTCTACTCGATGCCAATGGCAATCCGCTCGAAGACCGCGACAACCCCAAGATCGCCGCCCTTGCCTCCTTGCGCTCGCTGGTCATGCGCGGCGTGGAAGCCACAGCGCTGCGCTGCCTGGTGATCGACCTGCTGCGCCACACGCGCATGCCCTTGGTAGTGCTGGGCGATTTCAACGACACGCCCGACAGCGTCACCACGCAGATGATCTCCGCCAGCTCCGAGGTCGCTTACGACCGCAAGGCCCGCGACCGCGCGCTGTTCAATGCCTTCGATCTGCTGGGTGATGCAGCGCTGAAAAAAGATGTAGCCTATTCCCACATCCACCAAGGCGCACCCGCAGTGCTCGACCAGATTCTGGTCAGTGAGGAATTCGACCCGCGCAGCCGCCATGCCGTGGGCGATGTGCGCCGCGTCGATTACTTCAACGACCACCTGCATGAAGGGCGCGACCGCAGCCGCTCGGACCACGGTTTTGTGCGTGCGCTGCTGCGCATGCGGGCCCTGACACCCGGGGCTGGTTCCGGGGATTGGTCGCCCGACCTGGATGCGGCTG
>Ga0308165_1004175_pt1 | contig 14571 bp, 12 predicted proteins | sample PhyWR2_FD_201032 | JGI IMG/M metagenome (GOLD analysis project Ga0308165, IMG submission 201032) | Phyllosphere microbial communities from UC Gill Tract Community Farm, Albany, California, United States - DLSLW.R2 | ecosystem: Host-associated > Plants > Phyllosphere > Unclassified | place: USA...
CCAGCACGCTGCCGCGCCGGTCCGGCCACGACATGGTGGCCGCCATGCGCGACTTCGACTCGGTCGTCCCGTGGAAGGTCGTCGCCTCGCAGTGGAACATGCTCGGCTCGCACGACACCCCGCGGCTGCGCTCCCTCGTCGGGAGCCTCGAGATGGTCGAGGTCGCGGCAGGGCTGCTGTTCACGTACCCAGGGACGCCTGTGGTCTTCGCCGGTGACGAGATCGGGGCCGAAGGGGTCAACGGAGAGCACGCGCGCGTCACCATGCCGTGGGACGAGCCCGAGCGCTGGGACGGTGACACCCTCGACGTGTACCGCCGCCTCGTCACTCTGCGCAGGTCCAGCGTCGCGCTGCAGACCGGAGGTCTGCGCTGGGTCCTCGTAGAGGACGACGCCGTCGCCTTCCTGCGCGAGTCGCCCGAGGAGACCGTGCTGGTGCTCGTGGCTCGTGCACCGTGGGGTGGGGCGGTGCTGCCCGAGGCCGTCGCTCCTGGCGCGCTGCCCGTGACCGTCTACGGCGACGTGCAGCTGGTCGGGGATGGCGACGGGTACAGGCTTCCCGGCGACGGTCCCGGTGTGCACGTGTGGCGGTTGCGCTAGCCCGTCGTCGGGCGGTGCGCTGATGCGACTCTCGTCGTCCTCAGGCGAGGAATTCAGGCAGGTGTCCACAAGGGGACATTCGCCGCGATGTATATCGACACGGTCGAAGCATGCTACTAGCATGTCGATCACCTGGAGCTCCGCAGCAGGCAAGCACGGGATCGCACGTGACGAGGTGATCTTCGCGGTGAGTCGTGCTCACCTTGTCGTCGACCCGTTCGGCCCGCGACCGAGAGGGCGTCTTCGGCCCCCAGCGCTGTATATCGGGCCGTCACGAAGCGGGACGTTGGAGATCCTCGCGATGCACGAGCCACCCCGTCACGTCTTCATCTTCCACGTGATGCGCCTACGACACTCGACCGCTGCGGCTGTCGGTTACGAAGGAGAAGGAACATGAACGGCTCTCACCCCCAGGGGCTGTCGTCAGACGACGTGGCAGAGCTCGAGGCCTGGGCCGAGGCTGGAGACTTCGTCGGAGTCTCCGCGGGCCATGCTCTCGTCGGCGACGAGGCTCGCTCTGCTGGCCGCGCGCTCCTCGCAGCGGCAGGCATCGATGTCGATGCGCTGGACCACGAGCGGCTGTCGACGGCGTCATCGGAGGAGTCCGCAGCGCAACCCGCCGCCCCAGGGCCGGAATGGCATGTCCAGGCACCCGGTCCTCTCGATCGAGCTGCTCGCGAACGGGCCGCCAGGGAGGGCAAGGACCTCTCGACCTTCGTCCGTGACGTCGTCGACCAGTATCTGGCTGCGAGCTGAGTGCCGGGTCGCCCCGTGCCAGAGAACACTCCGTGAAGTGCTGCAAGACGCGCGTCGACCAGCCGTCCATCGCGTCGTTAGGCTTGTCTCGTGCCCCACACCACCGAACGTGAGACTGCCGAGTCCGGCTACACGCAGGCCGACCGTCTGCGCTGGGTCGACGAGGCGCCCAAGAGCAAGGCGCGGACCCCCTTCGAGCGGGACCGTGCGCGGCTCGTGCACTCCTCAGCGCTGCGCCGGCTCGGCGCCAAGACGCAGGTGCTCGGCCCTGCCTCGGACGACTTCATCCGGACCCGCCTGACGCACACCCTCGAGGTCGCGCAGGTCGGGCGAGAGCTCGGCAAGGCGCTCGGCTGCGACCCTGACGTCGTCGACACAGCATGCCTGGCGCACGACCTCGGTCACCCGCCCTTCGGGCACAACGGCGAGCGTGCCCTCGCCGAGATCGCGAAGGACATCGGCGGCTTCGAGGGCAACGCCCAGACCTTGCGGCTGCTCACCCGCCTCGAGGGGAAGGTCTTCGCCGAGGACGGCCGGGCTGTGGGCCTCAACCTCACGCGCGCCAGCCTGGACGCCTCGGTCAAGTACCCGTGGGCGTACCGGCAGGGACCGCTGCGCCTCGACGGGCGCCCGACGCACAAGTTCGGTGTGTATGCGGACGACATGCCGGTCTTCGAGTGGCTGCGTCAAGGTGCCCCTGAGGGCGTCAAGTGCCTCGAGGCGCAGGTCATGGACCTCGCCGACGACATCTCGTACTCCGTGCACGACGTCGAGGACGGGATCGTCGGCGGCCGCTTCGACCTCAAGATCCTCGAGGGCGACGAAGAGCGTGCCAGGGTCATCGACGCCGTGCAGACCTGGTACGGGCACCTCGTCTCGCCCGAGGGGTTGCGCGACGCGATCGACCGACTCGACGCTGACGGGTTGCTGGTGCAGGGCTTCGACGGGTCGCGCCGGGCGCTCGCGACGCTCAAGGACACCACGAGCCAGCTCATCGGGCGCTTCGCGAAGGCTGCCGAGCGCGCGACCCGGGCGCAGTACGGCGACGGTCCGCTCACCCGCTATGCGGCCATGCTGATCGTGCCTGAGGAGACCCTCGCCGAGATCCTCGTGCTCAAGGGGCTGGCCGTCGCGTACATCATGGCGCCGCGCGAGGGAGAGCCGCTGTACATCCACCAGCGCGAGCTCATCGCGGACCTCGTCGCGGTGCTGAGCGACCGTGCGCCCATCGCCCTCGAGCCGGCCTTCGCGATCGACTGGAAAGAGGCCGACGACGACGCCGCACGCCTGCGCGTCGTCGTGGACCAGGTGGCGTCGCTCACTGACGTGTCCGCGGCGCAGTGGCACGCGCGGCTCGTCCAGCCTGGGAAGCTCGACGACTGACGACTGACGGCTCAGAGACCGATGCTGAGCTCTGCGAGGACGCGGCTCAGGCGTCTGACGAACTGTTCTGGTATCTCGGCAGGCAGGGCGTCGACGGGCCACCAGGCGACGTCGTCGCTCTCGTCGCTGACCACCGGGACGCTGTCCGCGGGGGCGATCGCCACGTAGCCGACGTCCCAGTGCACCGAGCAGCGGCCAAACCCGTCGCCGAGACCGTGCCGGTCCAGGTCGACCGGGACGAGGCTCGCGAGCTCGAGACCGGTCAGGCCGCTCTCTTCGTGGGCCTCGCGCGCTGCTGCCGCAGCGACCGACGTGTCACCAGGCTCGATGTGACCACCGAGCTGGACCCAGAACCGGCCCTTGCGGTGGTAGCACAGCAGCATGTGCTGCAGGTCGGGGCTGAGCACGAAGGTGCTCGCGGTGAGGTGCTGGGGTGACGCGTCCCGGTCAGCGGTCCCGCCGTCAGCGAGGTACGCGAGGTACTCGGTGCGCAGCGTCTGGAGGTGCTCGGCACGAGGGGCCCAGGTCGCCAAGACGTCCACGAGGGCGTCGGTGCGCGGGTCTGGCCGGCGGGTGTCGCCTGCGACCTGGTCTGTCGGCGCCTCCGCGAGGGAAGCAGCGGTGGGGGAGTCGTCGGGGTGGGTCGCGTTCACCCCAGGACACTACCTGTGCCGGCGTACCCGGCCGGGTCGAAGGTGCCGAAGCGCTCGCGGAACGTGAAGGCGAAGTCCGGCCACAGCAGTGTGAGGCGCCCGTTGCGGTCGTCGCGGTACCAGCTCGTGCAACCACCGGTGCGCCACACGGTGCCCTCTCCGGCCTCGTCGAGCCACGCGGAGTACTCCTCCTCGGCGGTGCGCGACACCTCGAGCACCCCTGTCGAGCGCACGTGCTCGAGCGCCCCGAGGACGTGCTCGATCTGCGTCTCGATCATGAACACGGCCGAGTTGTGCCCGAGGCTCGCCTGCGGACCGTTGATGACGAACAGGTTCGGGAACCCGTGCACGCTCGTCGACGCGTAGGCGCTCATCCCCGCGTCCCAGTGCTCAGCGAGGGTCCCGCCGTCACGTCCGACCACCCGCTCCGCCCACGGTGGCCGGGTCGACTCGAAGCCTGTGGCGAGCACCAGGACGTCGAGCTCGTGCTCGCTGCCGTCTTCAGCCACCACGGTCGACCCGTGCACCTCCCGCAGGGCTGCCGGGACGACGGTGACGTTGCTCGACGCGACGGCCGGGTAGTAGTCGTCGGAGAGCAGCACGCGCTTGCAGCCGATCTCGTAGTCCGGGGTGAGGACGGCCCGCAGCAACTCGTCGGGCACCTGCTGGGCAAGGTGCCCGAGCGCGGTCGCCCGCAGCCGGTCGACGAAGCCCGGGACGGCGCGACGAGCCGCTAGACCTTGCTCCATGTCCCAGAACATCCGGGACCGCAGCCGTTCGACAGCACCCGGGACCCTGCTCAGACCCCGTCGCTCGGCGGGTGTGTACTGACGGTTCCCCCGCGGCACGACGTACGGAGCGCTGCGCTGGAACAGCACCACCGAGCCGGCGTCACGGACCACCTGCGGAAGGATCTGCACTGCGGACGCCCCGGACCCGACGATCCCCACCCGCATCCCTGCCGTCTCGACGCTGTGGTCCCACCGGGCGGAGTGGAACACGGGCCCGTCAAAAGACCCCAGGCCAGGAGCCGCCGGGACACGCGGCTCGGACAGTCGCCCCGCGCAGACCACCACGGTGCGGCAGCTGTACGCGCCTGTCGTCGTCTCGACCGACCACCGCTGGGCGTCGGCGTCCCACCGCATCGACAAGACCTCGGTGCCGAGCCGCAGGTACGGGGCGAGACCCTCGTCCTCGACAGCCTCGGTCAGGTACTCGCGGATCTCCTCGCCTGGCGCGAAGACCGCCGACCACTCCGCACGTGGCCTGAAGGAGTACGAGTAGAGGTGCGACGGCACGTCGCACCCGACCCCCGGGTAGTGGTTGTCCCGCCAGGTGCCGCCGACGCCCTCGCCGCGCTCGAGCACGACGAAGTCCGTGCGCCCGGACCGCAGGAGCCGGATGGCTGTCCCCAGGCCTGCGAAGCCAGCGCCGACGACCACGGTCTCGACCTGCGTCACGGTCGCAGCGGCGCTCATACCCGGGCCGCCTGGACAGGACCCTGCGCGAGTCGGCCGTCGACGAAGGCCTCGACGAGGGAGAGGACCTCGGCAGGACGTTCCGCGAGCAGCGCATGACCGGCGTCGAGCTCCGCGTGGCGGATGTCGTCGAAGGTGCCGACCAGCTCCTGCGAGAGGGCGGGGGAGACGAGCGCGTCTGCTCGCCCGGTCACGACGAGGACCTGGGCTGCCACGTGCACGTGGCGCAGATCTACGGAGCGTGCCCACGCCAGGCGTCGGCCGGTGAGCTCGCCTGCTGGGCTGAGAGGAGGCGTCGCACCGCTCGAAGCCGACGGGCTCAGCAGCAGGAGACGCGCGACGGCATCGAGAAGGTCCGGGGTGCGCTCGCGGACGGCGAGCAGGTGGTCGAGGGCGTCTCGGAGACGGTCGTCCGGTGCGAGCCATCCGCCGAGCAGGACCAGCCCGGTCACACGCGGGTCGGCCGCAGCGACGGCCGTCGCTACGAGCGCACCGCACGACGAGCCGACGAGGACGATCGGGTGCGCGCCGTCGTCCTCCTGCTCTCCGATCCCGCCGTGGTGGCGCTGGTCGGCGAGGTCGTCGATCGTGCGGCGGACGTGCTCGACCTGCGCGTCGAAGGTGACACCGGCAGCCTCTGTCGAGAGGTCGACGGTGACCACGCGGCCGCGGCGAGCCAGCATCGGGTGGACGAAGGCGAAGTCGTCAGGGCTCCCGGAGAACCCGGGCACCAGGACGACCGTGCTCGGCCGAGGGCTCGCCATCACGGCAGGCGTGCCCCGCTGATGAGGTCGGTGCGCTCGCGGCCTGAGGGCAGGTCGACTCCTGCGCCGCCGTCTCCTCCGTGTGCCCCGGTGCCGGCCGAGCCAGCCGCGCCAGCCTCTCGACCGGCATCTGTCCCGCGTGCTGTGGCCGGATCCTGGTCCGCAGAGGTAGCCCCAGACGTGGAGACGGAGGGCGTGGTGACCGGACCGTAGTCCGTCGTGCGCTGACGGACCGGACGACCGATCTCGTCGGCGAGACGGGCGACGTCGCTGCGGTCGAGCGCCCTGTAGGCCTCCGCACCAGCCTCGGGGTCGAGCGTGCCGTCGAGCAGCAGCCCGCCGAGGTCGTTCGCCCCGCCGAGCAGCAGCGTCTGGCTCGTGCGCATGCCGAGCTTGGTCCACGCCGTCTGGATGTTGTCGATCCGACCGGTGAGGACGAGCCGCGCGACAGCGTGCAGCGCGCGTGTCTCGCGCAGCGACGGTCCGCCCCTCGTCCCGGTGACGCCCGGGGCGTCCAGCGGGACGAAGGGCATCGCGATGAGCTCGGTGAACCCGCCCGTCGCGTCCTGCAGCGCGCCCAGACGACGCAGGTGCGCCAGCTGCTGCTCGGGCGACTCGACGTGCCCGTAGACGATGGTCGCGGTCGACCGCAGCCCGGCCGCGTGGGCTGTCGTGATCGACCGCTCCCACTGCTCGACCGTGAGGACCGACGGACCGCCGAGCACCTCACGGACACGCTGGTCGAGCACGAAGGCACCCGTACCTGGCACGGTGTCGACCCCGGCTGCTCGCAGCGCAGCGAGGTACTCACCGAGCGAGAGCCCGAGCCGTGCCGCACCCTCGTGCACCTCGGGTGGTCTGAAGGCGTGCAGGTGCATCTCGGGTGCCTGGGCGCGGATCGCCTCGACCAGGTCGAGGTAGTCGTAGCCCGGTCCGCCGCTCACAGCGCCCTGCGCGCAGATCTCTGTCGCGCCGAGCGAGCGTGCCTCGGCGACGAGTGCACCCACCCGCTCGACCGTGAGACGGTCTGGTGAGAACAATGAGGCGTCGATGTTGCGGTTCGCCACGAAGGTGACGTCGTCGCCGACGGTCTCACGGCGCACCTCGTCGGCGAGCGTCGTGAGGGCGTCGAGGTCGGCGCCGTCGGCCTCGAGCAGCACGAGGTAGTCGTCGTCCGAGAGCCCGGCGGGGGCGCTCGCAGCCCGGGAGAGAACCGCGGCGACCGCAGGGGAGAGCGAGGCGGTCGACGCGCGGGTCGGCAGGACAGGGGTGACCCGGGGGTCGAAGGGCCGACCGACGACGGGCGCGTCCTCGATCGCGAGGAAGGTCTCGGGGTGGACGAGAGGGTCGAGGTGCGGGCGGATGCGGTCGTCGACCCACGTGCTGGCGTCAGCGAGATACGGCGAGTGGGCCGTGAGGCGTTCGCGCAGGTCGAAACCGGCGGTCGCGGTCAGCGCCGCGAGGTCGCCGATGTGCGGCCAGGGACGCTCAGGGTTGACGTGGTCGGCGGTGAGCGGGCTGACGCCGCCCCAGTCGTCGATCCCGGCGCGGACGAGCAGCCCGAGTTCGTGCGGGTCGGTGAGGTTCGGCGGTGCCTGGACCGTCGCGTCAGGACCCATCACCACACGCGCCACGGCGACCGCAGCGATGTACTCCTGGAGCTCGAGGTCGGAGTCGTTCTGCATCGCGGTGCGCGGCTTGGCGCGGAAGTTCTGGACGATCGTCTCCTGGATGTGCCCGTACCGCTCGTGCGACGCACGGATCGCGAAGAGCGCCTCGGCGCGGTCGGCGTCGTCCTCGCCGATGCCGAGCAGCACACCGGTGGTGAAGGGGACCTTCGAGCGACCGGCATCCTCGAGCACACGCAGCCGCAGCGCCGGGTCCTTGTCCGGGGACCCGTAGTGCACGCCGCCCTTCTCCGACCACAGGCGGGTCGCGGTCGTCTCGAGCATCATGCCCATCGACGGTGCGACGGGCCGCAGCCGCTGGAGCTCGGCCCACGACATGACCCCGGGGTTGAGGTGGGGGAGCAGACCGGTCTCCTTGAGGACCAGGACAGCCATGGCCCGCACGTACTCGAGGGTCGAGCCGTAGCCGTGCTCGTCGAGCCACTCGCGTGCCGACGGCCAGCGGTCCTCGGGACGGTCGCCGAGGGTGAAGAGCGCTTCCTTGCAACCGAGCGCGGCCCCGGCGCGCGCCACGGCGAGGATGTCCTCGGGCTCCATGAAGGACTGCTCGCCCGAGGCGCGCAGGCTCCCGGGCGTCTCGACGAACACGCAGTAGTGGCAGCGGTCCCTGCACAGCTTGGTGAGCGGGACGAAGACCTTCTTCGAGTACGTGATGACGCCCGCGCGGCCGTTGCGCTCGAGACCCTCGTCACGGATTCGCGAGGCCAGGACGAGCAGCCGTTCGAGGTCGTCGCCGCGCGCACCGAGCAGCAGGGCAGCGTCTGCCTGCGTCGTCGTGCCGGTCTGCTCGGCCCGGTCCAGGGCTCCGCTGATCGCCTCGCACGTCATGTGTCCTCCGCTCCCGGGCGCGCCCGGTCTTCTCTGTCTGTCGTGCTGCCGGCGGGCCGCGGAGGGCACCTGATCGCGGCCTGTGACGACCGCTCCAGAGCACTCGGGGCGGCTCGGGACAGGTGCCTGCGACGGCGAGGGCAGCTCTGAGCGACTGTACCTGCGCCGAGGTGCCGAGGTCGGACGAGAAGGAGGTCCTGTGGACTCAGCGCGATGTGCACAAGGAGGGCGCGAGCCGGAGCGAGGTCTGTGCTGCCCCGCGAGCGTAGACGTCTCTCGGGGCAGGCGCGGAAGCTCGAAGGGCCGGACGTGCGTTCCAGCCGCGTCCACAGGGGAACCTGGACGACTCGGCGTCCACAAGCCGCAACGACGAGGTCATCCGCAGCGTCGGGGACGCCTAGACTCGACGACGTGGCTGGTCTCATCAAACGCGAAGACGTGGACGCTGTCCGTGACAAGGCGCGCATCGAGGAGATCGTCGGCGAGCAGGTCACCCTGCGTCCCGCCGGCGTGGGCTCCATGAAGGGCTTGTGCCCCTTCCACGACGAGCGCTCCCCGTCGTTCCACGTGCGCCCCCAGGTGGGCCGGTGGCACTGCTTCGGCTGCAACGAGGGCGGCGACGTCATCTCCTTCGTGCAGAAGATCGACGGGCTCGGGTTCTCCGAGGCCGTCGAGTACCTGGCCGGTCGCGTCGGCATCCAGCTCCGCTACGAAGAGGGCAGCGGCCCGCGTCGCACCGAAGAGCCGGGCAAGCGCCAGCGCCTGCTCGAGGCCAACCGGATCGCCGGGGCGTACTTTGCCGAGCAGCTGCTCAGCCCGGAGGGCGCCGCTGGCCGTGCCTTCCTCGCAGAGCGCAGCTTCGACCGCAACGATGCGCTGCACTTCGGCATCGGCTATGCCCCCAAGGGCTGGGACGGGCTCCTCAAGCATCTGCGCGGCAAGGGTTTCACCGAGGCCGAGCTCACGGCCTCGGGTCTGGTCAGCCAGGGCAACCGCGGGATCTACGACCGCTTCCGGGGCAGGCTCATCTGGCCGATCCGCGACGTCACCGGCGAGACCATCGGCTTCGGGGCACGCAAGCTCTACGACGAGGACCAGGGCCCCAAGTACCTCAACACCCCCGAGACCGCGCTCTACAAGAAGTCGCAGGTCCTCTACGGCATCGACCTCGCCAAGCGCGACATCGCCAAGAACAAGCAGATCGTCGTCGTCGAGGGGTACACCGACGTCATGGCCGCGCACCTGTCAGGTGTGACCACAGCGGTCGCGACCTGCGGCACGGCCTTCGGCTCCGACCACGTGCGCTTCGCGCGTCGCCTCGTCGGCGACACGAGCGCCGGCGGCGGCGTCCAGCTCGCCGGGGGTGGCTCCTCGGGTGGCGAGATCATCTTCACCTTCGACGGAGACGCCGCCGGGCAGAAGGCCGCGATGCGCGCCTTCGGCGAAGACCAGAAGTTCTACGCGCAGACCTTCGTCGCCGTCGAGCCCTCCGGCATGGATCCCTGCGACCTGCGCCAGGCTCGCGGCCCCCAGGCCGTCCAGGCCCTCGTCGAAGGACGCCAGCCGCTCTTCGAGTTCGTCATCAAGACCACCCTCGCGACCTACGACCTCGACACCGCCGAGGGGCGTGTAGCAGCCCTGCGGGCCGCCGCGCCGGTCGTCGCCGGGATCCGGGACACCGCACTGCGCCCCGAGTACGCACGCATGCTCGCCGGGTGGCTGGGCATGGACGGAGAGTCTGTGCTGCGCGCCGTCCAGTCCGCCGGCCGCGGCCAGGGCGGGCAGAGCTCACAGCAGCGAGGCAACGACCGTGGCCGCCCGTCGGGCACCGAGCAGAGCGGCGACGGTGGCTCACGTCTGCCCGGAGCCGACACCGGCGACGGGTTCCAGCGCCCGAGCCAGTCCGACCCGATCGCCCGCCTCGAGCGCCAGACCCTCGAGGTGATCCTCCAGTACCCCCACCACATCCCGGCGGCTGCTGTCGACGACCTCCCCGGTGACGCCTTCACGGTGCCCGCCTGGCGAGCCGTCCACGAGGCGATCCGCGCGGCCGGCGGGCTGGCGACTGCTGCTCAGCGTCAGGACTCCGAGTGGGTCGGCCTGATCACCGAAGAGTGCTCGCCCCCCGTGCTCGCCCTCGTCAACGAGCTCTCGGTCGCGCCCCTGCCCGAAGACCGCCCCGGGGCGATCGACGACTACGTCCAGGGTGTCGTCCGGGCCTTCGTCGAGCTCGGCATCACGCGCAAGATCGGCAACGCCCGCAGCCGCCTCCAGCGCCTCGACCCGGTCACCGAGGCCGAGGCCTACAACCAGGCCTTCACCGACCTCCTCACCCTCGAGCAGCAACGCCGCGAGATCCGCGAGCAGGGTGCCCGGGACTGACGCGCGTACTCCCGAGGTCGTCGGGAAGGGTGCGGCCTCGTCAGGACAGGCACGGCCTCTTCCAGACAGGTGTGACCGAGCGGATGTGCAGACCCTTCGCAGGCACGACACCGACTCTCCCAAGCACCTGTCGACGGCCCTCGTAGCCTCGCGCCATGACCCAGCCACACCGGGGGGACCGGCTCGCCCCGACGCATGACGCCGACAAGAGCCCGGACAGGACGCCGGCCCAGACCTGGACACGGAAGTCTGCCCGTACCCGCGTGCTGGGCGTCACGGCGCTCCTGGTCGTGTGCGCGGCCGGGATGGGACTCGCCTGGGCACTGCGTGGACCCAGCAGTGAGCTCGTCCGGAGCATCGCCCCGACGACCGCAGGCATCTGGGGTGCCAACCGTCTCGCCGAGGTCCTCGTGATCCTGCTGGGCCTGGTCGCTGTCGCCGTCGGGTGGCGTGCGCTGCGCTCCGGCGTCCACCGTGCGGCGCTCGCGGTCTCTGCCGCGGTCGGGGCCGTCGCGGCCTACGCCGCCAGCGAAGGGATCAAGGCCGTCGTCGCGGCGGACCGTGTGTGCAGGGACATCACGGCGGTCGACTGCCCGGCCCCGGGGGACTGGGGCTTCCCCAGCAACCACACGGTCGTCGCTGTGGCGGGTGCGACGGCGATCCTGCTCCTCGAGCGTCGGTGGCCTCCAGCAGCGCGCTGGGTTGTCGTGGCGCTCGCCGCGGGCGCGGGAGCAGGGCGCGTGCTCCAAGGCGTCCACGCACCGCACGAGGTCGTCGCAGGTGCCGTGCTGGGTTGCGTCACGGTCGTCGTCATCGTGCTGCTGCTCACGCCGGTCGTCGAGCGGGTCGGTCTGGGTCTCAGTACCCGTCAGCACGCTCGATGACGTTGCGGAGCTCCGCGATCACCTGGAGCCTGTCGACCTCTCGTGCATGGCTGAGCATGGTCACCGCAGCCTCGAGCGCGATGAAGCCCCCGAAGAACACCGTGCTGGTGTCCGGGGTCGGGGTGATGAACGACTCGAGGCCCGACATCGCCGTGGCGATCCCGAGCACCGAGGCGTCGTGGTCGCTGTCCTTGGCGGTCAGCGCGTCGAGGTAGACCGTGCTGGCCTTCAACGGGTCACTGGCGCTCATGGGCCGACAGTAGCCGTGGCTCGCGGAGCACGACAGGCGAGACAGAGGTGAGAGGGAGGTGAGATCGGGGTGATGTCGGGGTGAGAGTGTGACGACGGCCCGTCCCAGCACAGACGTCCCACACTTCGAGGCCACGAGGCGGAGGTGACGGCCACAGGTCTAGCCTCCCGGCATGACGACGACAGGCCTGGCCAGAGGATGGAACGACGCGACGACCTACGCACGCACCTTCGGGCGGCTGTGCGACGGGACGATCGACCCGCTCCTCGACGAGGTCGAGCCCTCCGGCGGCAGGTTGCTGGACGTCGGCACGGGGCCTGGGCGTCTGCCGCTGGCAGCGGCCGGGAGGGGATGGGACGTCACTGCCGTCGACCCCGAGGCGCAGATGCTCGCGATCGCCTCGGTCACCGCCCCTGCCGCGACGTGCATCGAGGCGGCCCTGCCCGATCTGCCCTTCGACGACGGCAGCTTCGACGCCGTCGTCGCCGGATATGTGGTCAACCATCTCCGCGACCCACGAGCGGGTGTCGCGGAGATGGTCAGGGTGCTGCGTCCCGGTGGTCATCTCGCTGTGACGATCTGGCCCTCCGAGCTCACGGCGATGAACGCGATGTGGGCCGAGGTCGTGGAGCGCGCAGGCGTCGAGCGGCCTGCGTCGACCGCGACGCCCGCGCGGGACGACTTCGCCCGTACCGAGGACGGGCTCACCCAGCTGCTGGCCGGGGCCGGGCTGGAGGCCGAGGCGCACGTGGTGGCCTGGGACTTCGAGATGGACGCAGATCTGCTGTGGACGGGGGTCGAGGCAGGGATCGCCGCCATCGGCGCGACCTATCTGGCGCAGGACGACCGCGGGCGCTCAGCGATGCGCGCTGCCTACCGGGAGATCGTCGACGCCAGGTTCGGGACGGCTCCGCTCTGTCTGGCCTCGCGTGCGCTCCTGGGGTGAGGGACACGCCGCTGAGAGAACGCGATGGTGACCAAAGCCACTCGGGGCAGTGTCGCGGTGGTGACTCCGGCGCCGTTCTGACCTCACCATAGGGTCGATGCTCGGCGAACACGACGAAGGCCCTCGATCAGCAGTGCTGCTGATCAAGGGCCTTCTGTGTGGCTCCCGCGACTGGACTCGAACCAGTGACCGTCCGATTAACAGTCGGATGCTCTGCCAACTGAGCTACGCGGGATCGACCGGAGAAAACATTACCAGGCTTCAGGTGGTGCTCCTGACGCCGACCTCAGACGGGCCAGCGCGGACCGCACCGCGGCCTGGGCGAGCGGGGCAGACAGGTCTGCTCCCGCGTCTCCGACGACCTGGGTGAGCAGGTTGCCGACGTGATCTTTGCGCACGGCGACACGTGCGGTCAAACCGGCGCCCAGAGGGACCGTCTCCGACATCACGACCGAGGCCTGGACCCGCTCTCGGAAGACACGCATCAGGGAGGTCTTCGTGGGTTCGGCGATGTGCAGCAGGAGCGGGGCGTGGCCGTCGACCCACGTGACCGTCAGGGTCGACGACTCGGGGTCCCACGAGCCCCGGTCCACGTCGCACCACGCGCACGAGGCTGTCGAGGTGCCGTCGGACCGGATCAGCGAGGCGCTGGTGGCGACGACCCATGAGCCGTCATGGAGCCGCCCTTGAGCCAGGACCCGATCTGCGCGTTCTAGGTCGAGCGCAGCACGGACGTCGGCGGGGAGCTTCTCGGGACGTGACAGGAGACCCATCCCGCCAACCTAGCGTGCGGGTGGGAGCCGTGCTCGATCGGGAGCCGGCTGCCGACCGAGACGCCCGGCACGCCACGGCGAGTCAGACCACCGCAGTGCTCTGACTCGCTCGTGGCAGGGAGCGGTGCCCCGCGCACCATGGGTGGGCGGGGCACCGTGGTCGACGAACGACGCTGTCGATCGTCTCTGAGGTGGGCCTACTTCTGGCGGAGCACGGAGTCGTGGACCGTGGCGACGTCTGCGCGGGTGCGAACGGCGGTGTCTTCGATGCGGGCGAGTCGCTTGAAGATGTCACCGTCGAACTTCACGCCTGCAACGCCGGGGGTGAGCAGGTCGAGGATTGCGGTGAGCTGTGCTGCCTGAGTGGGTGTCATGTCGTCCTCCTGGTTGAGTGTGCTGGCCGCGTCTGCGACCTGCTGTGCTGTGGTGCTGGGTCGGATCTCGAAGTGCATCTCGTCGACTGAGGCGTCGTCCCAGTCGCCGCCCCAGTCGATGACCTTGGTGGCTGCGAGGATCGTGCGGATCTGAGCAACCTGGGCTGCTGTGAACGTGCCTCGGCGGAACTGCGGGTGTCGACCGCCGTTGAGGTCGACCGCCGTTGCCGAGGCGTGGTTGGAGTACCAACCGGTGGAGCCGATCTTGGCGCCGGGCCTGTGCGAGCTCGTCGAGGTGATCGCCTCGACCCGGGCGTGGAACTCCGTGGCGACGTAGCCGAGAAGTGTCGCTACAGGCCCGGCCAGCGCGACGGGTCCGGTGGGGACCCCTGGGAGCTGCGCCAGCTGTGGTGAGCCAGCGGGCACCAGGGGCCAGCCGTTGACTGATGTGGCCATGTCTCTCCTTCGTTGAGTAGTAGTGATGGAAACGAGCAGTGTTCGAACACGTGTACGAATCTAGGGTGCTGAGCAGCGGTGCCCTAGACCCTGCTGGGCCGCTGCTCGGACCCGGGGGCTCTGGCGTTCTCGGCCGGGAGCGGCGTCGGCAATGGCTTATCACCCGCGGAGGGGACGGGGAGTGCGCATGACGCAAGAAGCCCCCGACCTCGCGGAGAGGTCGGGGGCTTGGTCGTGCGGAGGCCCATGTCGGAGACCGCACACGAGTGCGGCGGGCGTGAAGACTGATCGACGGTCGGACCATCGCGGGTTCCGGGTCGTCTTCGGTGCCCCGTGCCGGGCTTGAACCGGCGACCA